>OKWK01000043.1_pt1 | contig 204290 bp, 162 predicted proteins | sample 1607181 | NCBI WGS metagenome assembly OKWK01 (sample SAMN07501053, study PRJEB24779) | human gut metagenome | isolation source: stool | host: human infant | place: USA: Pittsburgh, PA
TAGCGCGTGGCAGCGCAACGCGGAACGCCGCAGCAGCGCAGTCTGGAACGGCGTAGCATCTCAGCCGCAATAATCACCTTAGAGCTCAAACGCTGGTGGGCGTTGTCAATGGATCCAATATCGATATAGCTGAATGCGGAGGTTGGCTTAAGCTGCGCACGTTGATAAACAATATTGCCAAGCCTTGCCCACTCCCAGCCTTCAGGGATATCGAACGGGATCTCGTCGTCGATGCAGACGGGCTCGCCCTTGCTGCGCTTCTCATAGCGGGACCCATCGGAACCGAGGTAGATCATTGACTCGCCGCCCTTGGGAGCCTTGATCTTCTTCTCCTTGATGAGTTGCGCCCGCTCTGTGCGGATTCGCTCCAGAAGCACGGAAGCAGGCTCATCTGAAGGATCCTGCGGCACGAGCTTGCCCTGCACCGCCATCTGCAGGATCGAGTTCTTAAGGTCTTTAGCCTTCATCGACGTCCTCAATTCCCAGAATATCGCAGATCTGTGCCAACTTGCGGTCAATCTCCGCATCAAGTGCAGCGCGACGCTGGCGGTAGTCGCGAATCAACTCGTCAGGAGGCAAAATCTCCTCTTCCTCATGCGGATAACCGCAAAGGTCGAAGTTATGGTCGGAGTTCAGTTCCTCCACGGAATAGAACTTAGCCTTGGGGCTGCCGTCCTCCTCGATCTCCTTGCGATCATTCCACCATTCGCGAACCTCATTGAAGTGTTCGGATTTGATGGGCTTGGTCTTCGAGAAGTGCTTGTACCCCTCAGGCATGCCCATGCGGTAGAACCAAACGCCTTCCGATTTGCCCGTGTTGTCAAAGAACAGGATGTTGGTGGTGATGGGTGTATAGGGGGCGAAGACGCTCTGCGGCATACGGACGACTGTATGAAGGTTCATGTCTTTCAGCAGTCGGCGTTTGATCTCGACCTTCGCGGCATCCTGGCCGAAAAGGAATCCGTCGGGGATGATGACCGCAACACGGCCGTTTTTCTTGAGGCGGTAGAGAATCAACGCTAGGAAAAGGTCGGCCGTCTCAGAGCTGCGCAGCGCGGTCGGGAAGTTGTTCTGTATCGAGGCCTTCTCGGAGCCGCCGTAGGGCGGGTTCATGAGCACCACGTCGAACTGGCCGCCCTCTTTGTGGCGGTAGTCGCGCACGTCGTGTTCAAGCGAGTTGTCGTGGAATACCTGCGGGTTATCAATATCGTGAAGCAGCATGTTGGTGATGCAGAGCAGGTACGGCAGCTGCTTCTTCTCGATGCCGTAGATCGACTTCGAATAGAGCTCCTGGTCGGAAGGTGTGTTCACCTGCTTCGCCAGCAGCTTCAGGGCGCTCGTGAGGAACCCGCCCGTGCCACATGCGAAATCGGCGACGGATTCTCCCAGCTTCGGTGCGAGCATCTCTGCCATGAAGTCGGTTACGGCGCGCGGCGTGTAGAACTCGCCCGCGTTGCCGGCTGACTGCAGGTCCTTGAGGATGATCTCGTAGATCTCGCCGAAGGCGTGGCGCTCCTTGTACTCAGTGAAATCAACCGACTCGTCGATGGCGTTGACCACTTGGCGGAGCAGGATGCCGTCCTTCATGTAGTTGTTGACGTCGGTGAAGGCCGCCTGCACGACAACTTGGCGCAAAGGGGCGTTCTGGTCGAGCTCAAGGCCGGCGAGGGTTTTGAACAGGTCGTTGTTGACGAAGTCGAGCAGCTCGTCTCCAGTGAGAGCGCTTCCGTCTTTGGCGTCCGGCGCCCAGCTGTGCCAGCGAAGCCGGTCGGGGATTATGGATTCGTACGAATCGTCGTGGAACTCCCACTCCTCTTCCTTCGCATCGTAGATCTTCAAGAAGAACAGCCATGTCATCTGCTCGATACGCTGAGCATCGCCGTTGATGCCCGCGTCGTTGCGCATGATGTTCTGAAGGGTTTTCACCAAGGATCCCAGTGCCATGCTTCAAGCCTTTCTATGCCGAATAGAGCGCATTCTCAAGAGTTTGCACCGCGTAGATGAATTGCTTCTTGCCGCCGAATGCCTTGCATATCTTCATGGGGCTTCCGAACTGGCGGAACTCTTCGAGGTCGAGGACTCTCGTGTCGTCCAGGTCGACGAGGTTCGATGTAGCGTACTTGTCCAGCAGGGTTTCGAGCACATCGCGCGCCACGCCGGTGTACTCGTACAGGTAGCCCTTCTTCTTCACATTGTTTGCGCGCTCGCTTCGCGTGAGGGGCTTCTGGTCGTAGGCGATGTGGCAGATGAGGTCGAAATCGCTCATCTGGTCTTGCCCCGATTCCTTCCTGATCTCGTCGAGGAACACACCGCGCTCTTTGAGCTCGTCGATGATGACCTGCTTGCGGTCCTCAGCGTTCCACACAACGAGGAAATGGTCGAGAGTGTCGTATTCGCCCCGGATGTTCTTGCGGGTGTAGTCCTTCAGGCTTTCGGTCACCAGATCGCCCGAGACAGAATAGTACTCGACCCGCTCGGAAACAACCTCGACGGGAACGCCGTGAACGTAGTACTTGATATGGCCGCTCTGGTCATCGGCGCCATCCGGCCAATCGTCCGTATCAGGCGTGGGGGTGATGTCGGGCGGGCTGTCGGGCTCATCCTCGTCGGGAACCATGGGGCCATCAGGGGCCGGCTCGAAGATCTGAACCGGTTCGCCGTCGAACGCGGGGTCGGCAAACATTCGGGAGGCGTCGCGGAAGTCCAGGATGGTGAAGTACAGCTTTCCATACGGTTCGCATATGCGCGTGCCTCGGCCGACGATCTGTTTGAACTCGGTCATGCCCTGCTCGCCGTACACGTTGTCGAGCACGACGAGCTTGCAGGTCTTGCAGTTCACACCCGTGGTGAGGAGCTTCGACGTCGTGACGATAGTAGGGTACTTCTCGTCGGGGTCGATGAACTCGTCGAGCTTCGACTTGCCCTCCTTCGAATCGCCGGTGATGCGCATGATGTAGGTCGGGTGCTCTTTTACAATGTCGCTGTTCTCGTTGACCAGCGCCTGCCTCATGCGCTCGGCGTGGTCGATATCAACGCAGAAGACTATGGTCTTGGAATACCTATCGGTCTCCTTGAGGAACTGGGTTATCTTCTTGGCGACAACGTCGGTTCGCTCCTTTATCACCAGGTCGCGGTCGAAGTCCTGCTTCTCGTACACGCGATCGTCGATGAGCTCGCCGTTGTCGTCGACGGTTCCGGCTTCCGGACGCCAGCCGTAGACGTCGACGCTCGGCTTCACGCGCACGACCTGGTATGGGGCGAGAAATCCATCCTCGATTCCCTGTTTCAGCGAATAGGTGTACACCGGCTCTCCAAAGTAGTCGATGTTCGATACGTCTTTTGTTTCCTTCGGCGTGGCTGTCATGCCGATTTGGACGGCGGAGCTGAAGTATTCGAGAATCTTGCGCCATGCCGAATCGTCGGCAGCACTGCCGCGATGGCACTCGTCGACGATGATGAGGTCGAAGAACTCGGGGCTGAACTCCCTGAAGATCTCTTCGCCGTCGGTGCCGACGAGTTGCTGATAGAGGGCGAAGTAGATCTCGTAGGCCGGGTCGAGCTTGCGATGCTCAACCTTCGTGATCACCTTGCGCAGCGGCTTGAAGTCGCCGTCGATGGTTTGGTCGACGAGGATGTTCCTGTCGGCAAGGTAGAGCACCTTTCGAGCCAAGCCCGCCTCGCGCAGGCGATGGACTATCTGAAAGGCGGTGTACGTCTTACCCGTGCCGGTGGCCATGACGAGAAGGAGCCTGTTCTGGCCCTTGGCGATCGCTTCGACCGTTCGGTTGACCGCGTTGCGCTGATAGTAGCGGGGCGAGTTGCCGCCGCGCTCGTAATAAAAGGGCGACGAAACGATGCCCTCGGCCTTCTCCGTCGAAAGCCCCTTCGATTCACGATAGCGCTTCCAGAGCTCGTCCGGGGTCGGGAACTGGTCCATCCCAAGGCGACGAACCTTACCTGTGGTGAAGTCGTGCTCTGCGAATCCCTTGCCGTTGGAGCTGTAGGCAAAGGGGACGTCGAGCGCGATGGCGTAGTCCATCGCCTGCTGCAGGCCGGCCTCCACCGTGTGGTTCGAATCCTTCGCCTCGACTATGGCGATGGGCATCTCGCGCCTGTACATAAGCAGATAGTCGGCCTTCTTCGGTTTCTTCCTGATATGGAGGTTCTTTCGAACGATGATTTCGCCGTCGGTGAAATAGTATTCGGTGAAAATCTGATTATCGGCGTCCCAACTCTTTTTCAGCACGGGATCGATGAGCTTCAAACGCACGTCCGACTCGTTCACCGCATTTCCCTCCTGACCGCCTCTTCCGCAAGGATCGATGCGATGAAGGCGCTTGCCGACACGCAATCCTGCTTGGCCATGGCCATTACCGCCTGCTTGAGGTCGGGGGTGACGGCGAAGATGATCCGCTCGGTCTTCTTGCCGTTGAGGAGCGTCTGCTTGAGCTCGGTCTCGTCCATCGTCATTCCTTTGAACGTCCAGCCTGAGGTGCCGCATGGTCTGGCATCATTGTTATATAAGTTTACCATATGCTGCCGTCTACCTGACGTTATGGCGAACCGTAGTTGGTTTTGCGCCTTCGCAAAGACGGAGTAAACGGTTCGATTCGCCAACCATCAGGGCTCCCATCTGCCGAAACCCGTGGCAGGCTTGCCTGTCAGCGCCGCCGCCGTAGGCGGAACCCTTATCCTGCATCAGCACTCGAAGAGGGCCGAAACCCGCGGCAAGTCCGGCTGGCCCGGAAGTCGAAAAGGGATTCCCAAGGAGAATCCTTGGGCGTAGAAGAGCTCGAGAAGGCGGCGCCGCTTTCTCGGATTCCTGGCGCGAATCCGGCCGGAATCCATTATTGCTCCTGCGGTCGTCCATGCTGCAATCCGAGCATGCCTATTCATCCCGCGTCGATGCCTCCAATCAATCTTCGGACGATACACGAATGATAGCCCTTGCAGTCCCCTTTGCATGTCCCACAACGGGGACTCTGCGGATAAAAGGAAGATTTGCGCTAGAGACGTTTTACTACCAACAACGTCGCTACTTTGCACAGAATCGGATGTTCAACGCGTACCATGATGCCGTCCATTGCCCTTGCCTCATCGGCAAGCCTCCGGCAGCGCATCTGACAGAAACACAAATCACTACCGTACGTGGAAGCCGTCTCGCAACACTCCATCTATATGAGCTTCGCCATTGCGTGCGAGTAAACGATACGGCGTACCCCCCACCAGTACGTTCAGCTCATCATACCAACCTAAACTAAAGTGTCATCGAGCAAGCCGCAACACACCCACCAGATAGCAAAACATCGCGAATTCCCATGCACTGCTTCATGGTATCAGCTTCCATATCAGACTTCATCGTAAGGGGACACCATTCGCCAAACACCTCCGTTTCGTTCTTTTCTGAGACCGACGCTCTTGCCATCGCCCCAAGCTTAAGGGCGGTATCCACAGCAAGAATCGACTTCAAAGAATGGACTTTCGTGCCGTAATTCATCTGGCAACCATGACAGATCTTATTTCTCAGCGGATTATCTACGGCAAGTTCGTCAAAAGACTCGGCGTTCGTCAAAGTAATGTTCACCAAATAGTCTATAGCTGAATCGATTCGCATGAAGCCTTTATCTGCAATAGAAGCCATAGCAATAGCATGGTCTTTAACGTTGCGCGACACTTTTTCCCGATTGAGACCTGCACGCTTGGCGACGCAGAAATACACCTCATTATCCAAATACGCAAAGGCGTTAAAGCTATCGACACTCGAAGACAGCAATCCTTCGAGCTGAGTGATGCTGATCAGCGTTGAGGCTATATAGTCCCCGTCAAGATGACGACTCAAAGCCAGATCCAACAGTTTGCGCGCTTCCAAACTGATGAAACTATATTCTTCCCATTTGCCCCCAATAGACTCAACTCTTTCCCTATCGAACACAGATAAGGACCATTCAGTCAATGCAACCCGCAACTCATCGTCAGACATACCCATATCATATAAGTTTGCCACTTCTTCCTCTTCTGCACCGGAAAGAACGAGAGCCAAGGGCCAATCCGTTACCTTGTAGCACTTACAAGCCTTCTCAAAAACAACAATTGGATAAACTGAATTTGCAAGCCTTTCCTGCATCTCTTGCCAGCCAGGAATCAAATTCTGCATACGCTGACTAATAGTCTTCAAAGACTCCAGCGCAGGAAAAGAAGACTGAAAGATTCCTTGGAGCTTGTCCGCTACCTGTGCAAGGCTAGACATGGCGGGCGCAAAGCTCTTATATGACTCGCCCAAGTCCGTAGAGTTTTCCGAATCGCAGTGATACGTCCATTTTATACTGCTTTCGGCCTCGGACTTATCGGCCGCATCGTCAATATCGACAACATCCCTCTCTTCTGCCATCAACACCTCCTATGATACCGAGATAATTGTGTCTTCTTTGACTCGCTTGATAGCCATCACCAGCTGCATCTGCTGCTTCACCAAACAACTCGACAAACGAGAACCGCCTGCCGAACGATACCTCGTCAAGCTCGCCAAGCTCCATGATGCCATTCGACCCAATGTGATCCGCAACGCGCTGCGCGAAGCAGGCTGATCAGCGGTTAATACGCCGTCGCTCGCGAATGGTTCCCTTGCCACGCCGAGTCGAACGATCCTCGACCAGCTCCCAACGGCTCTTCAACCGCCCACGCCCCCGCCAATCCCCCCTAATTCTCCAAGTACGCCCTATCGAGCAGCGGCTTGACGCTATCCAACTCTTCCATGATACGAATGCTGCACTCCAGATCGCCCGTACCCCAGCGGCCCTTTTCGCGAGCGTCAATAACGATGTCGCCCAGCTTAACAGTATCTGGATCCAAATGTATATGCAGAATCACGCGCGTCCTGTTCACCTCGACGCAAACGATTGCAGACATTCTTGATAGCCAAGTACAGCTTGAGCTCGTTTTCGGATACGTTGTCGCCTTGCTCCACCATGTAACGACGCACCTCATCGACGATCTCGCGCAATTCGTCCGTCGTTCCGGCATACTGCTGAGCAAAGGTCTTGTCGCCCGATCTCGACTTCGCGAAGCCTCCACAGGTCGCAAAAGAAACCGGCGCAACAGTAGACGGCGAATTCAGATACTCGAACACACTACGTCACCGCCGTTTGCGTAACGAATCAAACGAATATTGCGATTCATCTGCTTTATCGCGTGCAAATCGTACCTGCCGAATGCGTTTGCGATGCAGTATACGACGGGCGAACTCCAATCTATAGCGTCGGCGGCCCGCCTGCCAAGTTTTTCAATTACAAGCAGCTTGAAGTCCGCGCGGTGATCGATAAGCCAACGAGGTAGAATAACCCTTGGTTGATTACGTTCTCATTGACGTCGCGTTTGCAGTACCTCGCTTAGCAGGGCGGCTGCACGACTCCTGTTCGCCTCGCTGCCAGCCGGTTGCATCCCCCCCCATTCGAACGTACACTCAATCTCAATTAACCTGCGACAACGACAGAAACGAGGCCTTTCATGAGCTTCTGGTCTTCAGCAAGCGGAGCTTCCATATGGCGAGGCTACGACTACTTCAAGGAAGGAAAAGTCGAGGCGTATGAGCAGCTGGCCGAAAACATCTTCGAGAGCCGCATACAAGGATCGGCGGAAGACCCCTACCATACCGTCATCGACATCGAGCATCCCAAGCGCTCTCATTGCGATTGCCCTTTCGCAAAAGACAGGCGAGTTGTCTGCAAGCACATGGTCGCATTGTGCTTCACCGCGTTTCCCAGCGAAGCCGACGCCTTCCTGCGCGAAGTCGAGGAATCGAAAAAGGAAGAAGAGCGCCGGCAGCAAGAGCATTACAAAGAGATCGAACGCTACGTCAAAAGCCTGAAAAAAGACGAGCTGCAAAAGCAGCTCTACAACGCGCTCCTTGAGCTTGAAGAGAGGAACAACCGGTATTGATAGCGCAACATATGCGCAAACACGCCCTCGAAAGCAGGCTCAAGACCCAGGCGTCTTGATTAGACACGTCAGAACCTTCGCCCCAATGACGATAGAGGCAAAAAGCAGTGCAAGAAAAACCCCGAGGCATCCCTGCTTTTCCATCCCTCCCTTCCAGCCAATCGTCTCCTGCAAAACTCAAGATAGCGCAATCGATGCGCACACCACGCACCGAGCATCGGCCAGCAAGCACTCCTGCGCTCGCCGACTCCCTCCCAACCTTAAAAACACCTGAAATCTCGTTTGACATGGTATAAAAGGCCGCAGCAACATAATGCCATTGGACGAACCCACCTCCCGGGCGAAACCCCGCAGCACCACGACACAACCAAGAACGCAGAGACAGACACCACATCCCCAACCGAAGCGAGGAGACGGCGATGAAAACCCGCCTGAAAATCATACTGCCCGCATCGATCATATTGATCGCCCTGGTCGGCGTTGCCATAGCGGCGTTCGCGCTTCCAAGATCGCTCGCGCCCGAACAGGAAGAGCGCATCTCCTACGACAAAGACCAACAGGTTGCGCTCATCGACTCGCAGCTTGCCGGGATAGACCTCGAAAAAGTCCGTGCGAAAAAAGACCTGATCATGGAGAAGTCCATCGAGGACCTGCACGCGGCGATCTCCAGGGACGACTTGACCTACGAAGAACTGACGGCGTTCTACCTGGATCGCATCAAAACATACGATGCCGGTGAAAAGGGCATCAACGCAGTAGCGGCGATCAATCCGAAGGCGATAGAGGAAGCCCGCGCCCTCGACGCGAGCTCCGCAACTCCGGCGGGCATGAGGGGAATCCCCGTCCTCGTCAAAGACAACGTCAACACGAACACCATGCCCACCAGCGGCGGCACCTACGCGCTCAAGGACTTCACGCCAAAAGACGACGCTGACGCAGTAACGGCCCTGACGAACGGCGGTGCCATCATATTGGGCAAATCGAACCTGTCCGAACTCGCAAACTTCATGGACACGAAGATGCCGAGCGGCTACAGCTCCAAGGCCGGCCAAACCCACAATCCCTTCGATCCCCTCAACCTTTCGCCGGAAGGATCCAGCTCCGGAAGCGGCGCGGCCGTTGCCGCCAACTTCTCCGCAGCAGCAATCGGGACGGAAACCACAGGCTCCATCATCGCGCCGGCGGCGATCCATTCGATAGTCGGCTTCAAGCCCACGAAAGATGCCATTTCCACCGCAGGCGTGATGCCCCTGTCCTCCACCATGGACACCGTGGGAACCATGGCGAAAAGCGTCAAGGACGCAGCCGTTCTCTACAACGCATCCGTATCGGATGCATCGAAGGCCGTGAGCGAACAGCTCGATGCCGGCTTCCTCAGGGGAAAGCGCATCGGCATTGTCGGCGACGATCCGCAGCAAGCCCTCGCCCGCAAAATCGAGGCCTGCGGCGCGCAAGCGGTGCCAGTCGAGCTTTCGGAAGACGGAATAGACAACGAGTACATCATCAACCAGGACTTCAAAAACGATCTCGACCGCTATCTGCAAACCTACCAAGCGCCGGTGAAAAGCCTTTCCGATCTGATCGCCTTCAACCAGAAAGACCCGAGCAGGCGGGCGAAATATGGCCAGGACCTCCTTGAAGACGCGAACGAAGTGACCGAATTCGACAAAGCGAAGGTCGAGGCGATGGTCAAAACCGCGCAAAGCAGGATCGATGACCTGCTTCGCGACGAGAAGCTCGACGCCCTCGTGTTCTACGACAACGAAGGCGTACTCGTGCCAGCCACGGCGGGATACCCCGAGCTGACGGTGCCCGCCGGCGTCTCGGACGAAGGCGCCCCAAGAGGGGCCACCTTCGTCGCAGGGCGAAAGGAGGATGAGAAGCTGCTCAACATCGCCTACAGCTTCGAGAAGAAAACCGCCGCACGGGCTATCCCCGAGAACTACCTGAATTAGAACCGCCCTTGATTGACGAGCACCGGAGCCGCTGCCAACGGCCCCTCTTGGAGAATAGACAGCGGTCCGCCTCCGCCTTCAACCTTGGTAGTAGCCCAAGGGAAATAGAATCTTGATGAAACGCTCGACGCCTCCCATCGACTGATCTTGCAAAGTGGGAATCTCAGGAAAAGCTAAGCACACTCACAATCAACCGCATCGACAGGATGCCGCATTCAACACCATTGTACGGGATTTCCCGTCTCCAACGACGCAGCCAGCAAAGACCCGATTCGTTCTGCCGTGAGATAGCGACCTTCATACATAAAAGGTGCCTCCCTGGGTTCGATCCAGAACTCGCGTACGGTCTTCGGCTCTCCGCTTGGCCCGATCGAGTCGAAGATGCGAAGACGCTCCCCGGTTTCGCAAACGGTTATTTCCATTTCCTGGGACCCATTACATTCTGCGGGACCGATGGGCTCTTGCCTGAAACGACGACTTGTCACCCTGCGATCCTCCGTCGCAAAATAGACTCGATCGCCATCCATGCCAACTTCCAAATAAGGAGCCATCATAAAGGGCCCCGTGAACCTATCGGCGCAAGACCATATAGGCTCCTCAAACCCCTCGCAAACCAAAGAGTTGAAAACAAGATGCTTCGCAAATTCAACAAGTTCGTCAATCTCCTCTATTGCTTCAGCTGCCAACTCCGCCGGAAAACTGCCACCATCGCCGCCCGGCAAAAGATGGCTCAAGATCGGGTACGCGACCTCTCCACCAAGGCTTGCGACGATAGATCGAAATTGGCCAATTCCCGACCAATTAGATACGCACTCGCTAAGATACTCTCTGCCTTCATGCTCGCACGGTTTATCCAACCAGTCAGAAAAGCGGCGATCGAGAGCACCATAGCACCTCATGTACTCCTCGAAACCAAGCTGCACTAAGAAACAATCAAGCATCCGAGATGAGAGTAGTCCTTCCGCATCCCGGTAGACATCGTCCATCGTAAAAGGCTCAAGAGGGTTCGAAAGTTTTCCATCCCTAAGACAATTGCACGCAACAAATGCATCGAGACCCATTTCTACCATCTCCCAGCCAACCACTGCAGCGTCACGCCCACGCCCGAGTCCAACTTCAAACGACGATTATGTCGATACTGCAATCATATCAATACAGACGATGCCGCGTACTCCACGGAACGGACGTGAGACATCGAGTAAACGCGTAAACGTCCGAAACACGAGCCTCTCGAAAATCTCGCTAAAAAGGCACACGAACGAATCCCCGCGATCGCCCTGCCGCCATTCGCTGAGACTCAACGATGCCGCCATAACCAAGCTCCAGGGTTCTTGCACGGGGTCCACGGACCCTCACCGCATAAAGCACGCAGACGACGTATCATTCTTTACAACATCCAGAACCAAACCCGTATAATATTCGAATGTAGTTTCAACTCGATTTAGGCGGCATCGATGACCTATCTCTATGGCTTGACCCATTCAAACAAAGATTTCGAAAGCGGAGATGCCTTCGGGAAAAACACGTTTACAACGGCTTTCCCCATCGCGTTGGCAAACTACCTTGCGTGCGAGAAGAATCTGCCGATGAACTACATCGTAGCCGACCTCGGCGAGGGCGATGCACCGACAACAAAACACAAGCTAACACCGCTCAAGGATATAATAGGATGCGATCCGTACGATGCGGAATACCACTTCGAAGACAGCTTCGAGCAATACAGCCAATACGCCGTAAACGAAGCAAATCGCTCTGATATAGTAGTTAAAAACCGCATAACAGGTGACGAAGTGTCCGCCTTCGAGGTGAAACTCGTTGCGGTGCCGACCTCCGGCACCGCAAGAATGCCTCGAGACGAACAATGCTGCGAGCTGGTTGTTCGCCCACCGTCTATCGAGCAGCTCTGTTTTTCGTTTGCCGCATCGTTTGGCCCCTTGCGCAGACAAGAAGTCGGTGAAGTTATTGTTGCTGAATTAGGCAGCCCCATCGATTACGAATGGTCGAACGAAGACTTCATGAAGAGGCACCGGAGCAATGTTCTTGCAGCGTCAAACGAGCTGATCAGGCGCTGCATACCCAAGCAAAAGCCTCTCGTTCTCATCGGAGAATGGAGAACGCAGGGACAAGAGCCGGTGCTTGATAACGAATGCTACGATGTCTTCTTTTTTTCCAACGCCGCGTTCCTTCAGCTCTTCACTTCTGCAATGAAGCGAGAAATCGCGACAAGCACTTCGTCCATAGGTCGACCAGCACGAGCCTTGATATGGTTCATCAAGTCGATGTTCGATTATTCTGCGCAAGGACGCGTCACTTTCGAGCGTACGCATTCGCTTGTGACGTTCGGCGGTCAAACGGACAAGGCGGGATCATTCACTTCTGGCGGTATTCGGCCTTTCATCAAGTCAAAGCATTTCATCCATCCGCGCATTTCCGTCAATGAAACTAATGAAATACTGCTACCCGAAGGCGCAGCGCTTCTCAAGCCCGAACGCAGACTGGACGCCGTCCTTATTCATCGCTCGATGGAAGAGCTGCTTGGTATGCTGCAATTTGGCGAGCCACATAATTAGCGAGCAGGACGGGAACAGCATTGCCGATAATCTGCTCCGCGTCAGTTTTGCTTTTCGGCCACGTCCAGTTTTCAAAAGTTTGAACGCGAGCGCGCTCCTCCGTTGTAAGCGGACGAGCCTTGGAAGCGTCGGCCTTATCGCCATGGTGTCCAGGATAGCCGGGCGCAATCGGGCGATTTACCCCACGCACCGTCGGACAAGGTTCGTCGATACTGAAAATCGCACGACGAGCATAAGAGCGAGGATGCCTGTAAATATATTCCGTGCCTAACGCATCCCCGAAGTAATCACGCATGGTCGTCCTATGGTCAGACAATCCAGCATCCAAGAGTTCGCCTATTTCATCCTGCTTGTTAGCGTTTTTCCACCCAATCGTGATAAGCCGCTTCCTCGATTGAGGAACACCGACACGAGAAGCGTCTATGACGCGCTTGCTGATACCGTAACCTGCTTTTTCCAGAACTTTTATCGCTTTTTCATAAGCACGAGATTTGTCTGCACGAGGAACGTTTTCCATTAAAAAGAAAGTCGGTTCAAGCTCTTTCACTATTGCGGCGTATTTCTCAGTCAGATCGGCACGATCACCCTCAGTACGCTTGCCCGCAGACGAAAAATCCTGGCAGGGAGGTCCGCCGATCACGCCGTCAATGCCTTTGTACTCGGCAAGCCTCTCAAGCGAAGCGCTCAAATCGCCGAGATCCAGCATTTCTCCCTGATCAGGATTGTTAGCACTGTACGTGTCAAGCGCTGCTTGCCAGTTGTCAAATCCCACAAGATTCTCGAATCCGGCAGCACGAAAACCAGCAGTCAGACCACCGCAACCGCAGAATAGATCAATAGTCTGCACTGCCAAGTCTCCCCTCATGTAAGCAACGAATAGTATAAAGAATATATTATACTCATGTGATGCCCTATGCTTTCGCTTTATTCATAAACAGCCGAGGGAACACACAAAAGCTTGATACGGCGGTTGATGTGGTTGATTCAGCTTGACCGCAGGCGCAGTCTCGGCACTGCAATCAGACTGAGCGACCGTCCTTGGATTTCGCTCATGAATGCTCAATTTCGGGTATCGACACGTTTTCATCCGACAGACTCAGCATCCCCATCGTCTACAGCCCGCCCTCTTCCCAGCCTCTCCAACTCCCTCGCCACTTCGCCGCTGATGAAGCGCAGCACCTGTTCGTCGGGTCGCGGATAGGCGAAGGGGGCTATACCGCCATACCAGACTGTGGCGCTATCGGCGATTACGAGATTGGGGCAGGCTTCGCGGAACGATACTCGGACTCCAGCTTGCTTGAGCAGCGCGGCGACATCCGCGATCGCCTGCGCCTTCTTCGGCTTTGCACCTTCGGGGTCGGGCAAAGTCGCCTGCGCATCCACCCCGCGCGCCACTGCCGCCTCCAAGCAAGGCGCCAACGACTCTGCGCGGCGCTTGTGGACTTCCGAGCTAGCCACCACCAGCGTTTTCGCCGCCTTCGCCACATCCGATTCGAAACGCTCCAGATACGCCTCCGGGGTCACGAACTCGCCGCGCACGTCGCCCTCATCGACTGCCGGACGCAGTTCGTAGCCTTGCGCAGCGTACTCCTTCAGGCGTTTACGATACATGCCGTCGAGCATCCGCACATTCATGTCGACGTAGTCGTACACGACCACCTCGTCCTTCCCCTCGCGACGTCGGTGGAGGCGCCCCACGTACTGCGCTACGAGCCCGCTCCATGACACCGGCCCGGCCAGAAACAGCGCGTCCAGACGATCGTCGTCGAACCCTTCGCCCGCATAGCTTCCCGTCGCCACGATAGCGAACGGCTTCCCGGAAGCGAACTGTCCGAGCATGCGCAGCTTCTCGCGCTTGATTCTCTGCGGATCCGATCCCACTAGCAGCATCGTCTCATAGCCCTGCGCGGCGAGCAACTTCTCCAATGTCGTCGCATGCTCAACGCGCCGCGTCAAGACGAGCGCCGTCCCTCCCCCGTCAAGCACGCGTGCAACGTCCCGCACGATCAGGCTGTTGCGCGACTCGTCGGCGCAAAGCCCGTTCATCAGCTGGTTGAAGTTCTTCTGGTCGACATCGTCGAGGCGGGTCTTCGTGAAACGCGGCACCATAACGCGCGCAAGCGGCTCCTCCTCGCCAACCACTCCCTTTCCCACTCGGTAGCGAATCGTCCCGCATTGCATGAACACGATGGCCTGCAGTCCGTCGGAGCGCTTAGGCGTTCCCGTAAGCCCATGCACGTAACGGGCCTTCACCGCTCGCATGACCTTCTCGAAGCTGAAGGCCGACACGTGGTGGCATTCGTCGCAGATCACCATTCCATACGTCTGCACGAGGCTAGCCACGCGTTTCTCACCCGGAAGGTCGCCCTTCTCGAACAGGGCCGGAACAAGCGCGATGTCGACAACGCCGCTCGGCAGGCGTTTCCCTCCGCCAACTTGACCGATAATGGAACGCTTCTTCCTGCTTTTGCGGCCGGTCGGCGTCAGCAATTCCGGCAGATCCTCGTCAATGCCGAGAAATTGCTCGAGACGATCCCTCCATTGTTCGAGCAGTGTCACCTTCTCTACAAGAATGAGCGTGCTCACCTTGCGGCATGCGATCAGGTTGGCGGCGACCACCGTCTTGCCGAACGCCGGCGGAGCAACCAGCACGCCGATGTCACATGCCGCGAGTGCCTCGACTGCGGGCACTTGCTTGGGCCGCAGCGCACCCTTAAATTCGACCTTGATCGGCTTTCCCTCGCAACGCGCCTCTTCGAACATCGGTTGCGCACCGCACGTTGCGAGCAGCTCCGCCACCGAGTTCTCGCATCCTCGCGGCAGCCCGATCCAGTCGCCAGCATCCTCGTCGAAGTGCAGTACCCGCTCCTTGCCGTACACCGACTGGCGCATGGCCTGCGCGCGGTAGAAGTCAGGGTTTCCGAATGCGGCCACACGCCTGATCCGGTCGATCGCCGCAGCCGACAAGCCCTCTTTCGACACGAACAGCAAGTTCGAACGCACGATGCGCACCAGCGCGGGCATGTCCCCTGGTCCCAGCTTCGCGCGAGCCTTCGAAGCCCATGGCAGAACTGCGCCTCCTCCACCGCCCTTGCACGCCGGTGTCTCCGCATCGAGCAGCTCGCTCGCAGACGAGGCGTCTGCGTCTTCCAGATCGCCGAGGATGCGCTTACCGAACCGCCGTAGTAATCGAACGAGGTCGGCCTGCGTCATACGCTCGACCGACGAGAGGAACCTCCACTGGTCCGCATAGGGCCGGAACGACGCATCGACGAAAAGCGAGTTGCCATCACGCCGCGCATCTCCCTGGAACGGCAGGGCAATCGCGTTGCCGAAGCCGCCGGTCGGCGTGGAGTCCTGGCTAGGAAACAGGCGGTCGTACGATTCAAACCGCACGTTCGGATCGATCCGCATCGCGCATGTCAGCAGGGCGCATCCGAGCTTGCGGGAGTCCGACGCAGCTACTGGCTCGCTGAAGAACATCCACGCATGCGCGCCGCTGCCTGACCGCGAGCGCTCGATGGCGACCGGCACGCCCTCCCGTTCGCATACCCTTCGAAACGCGCCGACCGACTGCCACCAGTCGTCCTTGTCGAAGTCGACCGCGAGCACGTGCGTCTTGTCGTCGTCGATGAGGGGATAGCCAGCAACGATTCCGACGCCCTCCCGCCCTGTGCCGCGGAAATGCGCCCTGAGAACCCCACCGTCAAGCGGCAAGAACTCGCGATGCGGACAATCTGCGCACTTGACTCGGGGCTTTCCGCACACACCGCGATCCCACTCGTGAGCGCACGCAGGCGTATAACCGACACGCCCCGTTTTCTTGTTAAAGTAGCTCTTCGCATACACATCGCCGCGCATGACGAACAACAGGTTGAACAGCGCAAGCTTCTCGGCGCTCGAGCTCGCCGAGGTCACGATGCCATCGTCCGCCGATTGACGCGCCTCGAACCGCGCGTACCCGGCCTCCCACGCCTCGCAAGTCGCGTATCTCCTTTCACCGTCGGGCGCCTCGCATAGTACAACCTCGCTGCCGTCCGTCGCCGAAGACAATTTCTCGACGAAACGGTACTCCACGTTGCTGATCAACGCGCGTACAATCTGCGACGAATCATCACCCATACGGGCTCCCATCTCGAAGAACGACTTTTGTAGCATACTATGAGATGCATCCGATCTGCAATTGCTCCATAGTCGCTTCGGACTTCGGCTGACTAGCTCGTCTTAGGCAGCACGCAATCAAGCCCCTTTCGCGCAAGCAAAGTCCATTCTCTCCCAAGATGTGCACGATTAGCTTCGCAGCATTCTCAATCTGCTTGCTTATGGACTCTAAGCGAATTAGTCTTTTCAAAGGTACGCCAAACCTAATGGCGAAGCAAAATGTCAGAGGAGGACAATCGTGGCTGTTCCCACTCAATCGGAAATGTTCGGGGTCGTCTTGAGAGTCATGGGCGACGATATTGATCGAGGGTGGCGAGACGTGCAGAACGATGTAGCGCGCGAAGTCGGGTTGACCCAAGAAGAAATGGAACAATCGACGCCGAGCGGCGTTCCCACTTACAAAAGCAGGACCGACTGGAGTGTATCCCATTTGTACCGCGCAGGCTTGGTCAACCGTATTTCAAGAGGCATTTATCGGATAAGCGCTGAAGGCCTGGCGTTCCTTGCAGAAAAACCCAGCGACCTCGAGGTATATAGAAAAACCTGCGGACTCATCAAACAAAGGAATCCCCGGAACACTACCAAAAACAGAGTAGAGTCCAAGATCGACGAGCGCCAGGACGAAGAGGAAATCAAATCCCCTCAAGAGATGATAGAAGACAGTATTGAAGAAATAAACTCTTCGCTCGCAGATGAGCTTCTTGACACGATCCTGGATAAAGACCCGAGGTTTTTCGAAGACCTCATTGTCGACCTGCTTGTGAAGATGGGTTACGGACAAGGGAGAGCAACTCAGTACGTCAGCGATAGCGGGATCGACGGAATCATCACAACCGACGCGCTCGGTTTTGATCCCATTTATACACAAGCAAAGCGATACGCCAAGGACCACAGAGTCGGCAGACCCGAATTGCAGGCATTCGCCGGCGCGCTTGGCAATGTGGCACGAGGCGTATTTATCACCACGTCAAGCTTTAACTCAAGCGCAGTGGACTTCGCAAGCAGGTACCCCCACGCAACGATTGTACTCATCGATGGACAGAAACTATCTGAGCTAATGATCAAGTACGATTTAGGCGTTACCATCGAAAGAAGCTTTCAGGTTAAACGCTTGGACATAGATTATTTCGAGCAGGCCTAACCTCGATTCAGAGCATCACAAACGATCTCGAACCTGCTTAGTTTCACAGCACAAAGGATGACCATTGAAAATAATCGGACCTGATGCCACTAACTTCCAAACCGAAGATCAAGACGATGCGAACGCGCCTTCGCAGGACACGAGCAGCTCCGACAAGCCCGCAGTTGAGCAGGCCGAAACCTTCAGCAAGGCCGTCGACATCGCCGAGAAGGCGCTGCGTTTCGCGACCTTGCCTGCTGGCATCAAACGCGCGGCGACCCGCGTCATGCCCACGGTGAAGAAAGCAGCGAAGGTGGCTCCAATAGTCACACCAGCGGCCAATCCTTACATCCTCAAAGCTGTCGCGAAGGCCAAAGAGGTCGCGCCCGAGGTCGCCCAAGCAGCGAAAGCCGTCGCTTCGGGAGCGCAAACCGGAGCAAAGACAGCCACCGGCCACATACGCACGACGGCTCCCAAGCTCGGCCATGCTGCCGCCGGCAAGGTATAGCACATCGCAGGCGAGCTCAAGCGCAAAAACGACGGCAGCGGTAACCCGTCCCCTCCTTCATGATAAAATCCTCGGACAAGCATCGAATGACGAACCATCCTTGAACGGAGCATCATGATCAAAGAACTGGTAAAGGACGAGGCCATCCTCTCGCAGGTATGCACCCCTGCCACGACCGACGACGCGCAGGTGGCGGACGACCTTGTGGAAACGCTGACGTCGATGGACGGCGCCGCTTGCTTGGCGGCGAACCAGATCGGCGCTACGACCTGCATCATCGCGTACCTGGACGACGACGATCAGCCGCACGTCATGTACAACCCGCGCCTGCTGCAGGCGCTCGGCGCGTTCAAGGCCGTCGAAGGCTGCCTCTCGCTTGAAGCCGACTCCAAAGTCACGCGCTTCGACCGCATCAAGGTGGGCTACAGCGAACTGGTCGACGGCGAGCTCAAGCCGCGCAAGAAGGATTTCAACGGCTGGACGGCGCAGATCATCCAGCACGGCATCGACCACTGCAAGGGCAAGCTGGTCTAGCCTCATGGGCAAGAAGCCGAATGCCGCTGCTCGCCCCTTGCCGCCCGCGCCCAAGCTCAACCGCGCCCTGCGCGGCGGCTTGGGTCCGAACAAGGCATCGGGCCACAAAGGCGGTATCAGCCGACAGGGCTCGAAGCGGGGATAACGGTCCGCGTTATGCACGCAGTATAGAAGCGACGATCTCGCGCTGCTCGATCGCCGCTTTCCCGCGCCCGCGCGCAAGATGCCGCTCGACATGGAATAAGGAGCTCCCCATGAGGACGTTCATCGCGCTCGACCTGCCGCCCGACTTCGCTGACGACGCGGCCGCGCTCGCCCGCCGGCTGAGCGCGTCGATGGAGGGGCGCTTCCTGAAGCGCGACACCTACCACCTCACGCTCGCCTTCCTCGGCGACGTCGACGAAGCGCAGCTCGCTGCCGCGACCGACGCGCTGGAAGCCGCCTGCGCCGGCGCGTCCCCCGTCCCGCTGCGCAGCGACGGCCTGGGGAAGTTCGGCCGCGCAACCGACGCGACGTTGTGGCTGGGCATCGCCGCCGCACCCGAGCTCGAGCAACTGGCGGCGCGTCTGCGCGACGAGCTGCGTGCCCGCGACGTGCCCTTCGATGCCAAGCCCTTCAAAGCGCACCTCACCCTCGCGCGCCGCGCTCGCATCCCGCACGTCGGCCTGCCGCACCTGGCGTTTCCCCAAGACGACGAGGCGTACGACGTCACCCTTTACAAGAGCACGCTCGACCGCGCGGGCGCCGCTTACAAGCCGCTGCACACAGTGCGCCTCGGAACCATCGCAGCCGAGCGTTCCTAGCCCTCTTCCGCCAGCCGGTCGTGGTTCACCGTGCGGTAGAACAGGTCGCGGATCTCGTCGGGGTCGCTCGTCTGTCCGAGCGCCCACATGGTCTTCGCCACAAGCGCCTCGGTGGTCATGTCGCCGCCCTTGAGGATGCCGCGATGTCCCGCATAAGCGCGCCCGACCTCGTACACGCCCAGGTCGCAGCCCTCTTCGGGCACCTGCGTGGTCACGACCAGCGTGCGCCCCGAATCCACCCATCCGAAGATGGCGCGGCGATAGTCGCCGTAGTCGGGGATGCCCCCGATGCCGAACGTCTCCAGGATGACAGCGTCGTAATCGCGCTTGAGCAGGTCGAAGATGCTCGGATTCATCTCGGGCGTCAGCTTGAGCACGAACACGCGCTCGTTGAGGCTATCGTACACGCGCGGCGCTCCCCCGACGCCCGCGCACGTCGCAGGCGACCCCGCCCTCACGATGCGCTCGCCGCGCACCAGCGCGATCTCAGGAAAGTTCACGCTGGTGAACGCGTCAAAGCTCATCGTACGCTGCTTGCGCGCCCGCGTGCCGGCTATCACCGCGCCGCCGAACACCACCGACACGTCGCACGAGCGATCGTCGGCCGCGAACAGCAGGCTCTGGTACAGGTTGAGCTTCGCGTCGGTGAAGGGGCTGGCCATGGGCTGCTGCGAACCGGTCAGCACGATGGGCTTCGGGCTGCCCTGCACCAGGTAGGACAGCGCGGCGGCCGTGTAGGCCATCGTGTCGGTGCCGTGCAGCACCACGAACCCGTCGTAGGCGTCGTAAGCGTCCACGATCTCGTCGCGGATGCGCATCCAGTCGGCCGGGCGCATGTTCGTACTGTCGATGTTCATCGGCTGCACCACGTCGAAATCGCACACATCCGCGATCTCGGGCACGTAGCGCGCCAGCTCTTCGCCGCCCAGCGCCGGCGCCAAGCCGCGCCCATCCTCGACCGATGCGATGGTGCCGCCCGTCGCCACCAGCAGTATCTTCTTCATACCGTCGCTTTCCTCCATTCGACCGCTCTCGCCACAGTGTAGCACTCGAAACGCGCGCCTTGCCCTCTATTGCCCGCACCTTACGGTATGATGGAACACCGCAACGAAGACGAAGGCAAGAAGGGACGAATATGGAGGAGAAAACCACCGAGACCGTCAAGAAGGGCAACGTCAAGGCGCTGCTTCCGATCGGGGTGTTTTTGGTGCTGTATCTGGGACTGGGCATCTTGTTCGAGTACGGCATGGGCATTCCCATGGGCTTCTACAACATCCCCGTCGTGGTGATTTTCCTCGTCGCGCTTCTGGTGGCGTGCTTCCAAAACCGAAAGCTGCCCTTCGATGACAAGCTTACCATCATGGGCCGCGGCATGGGAGACAAGACCATCGTCACCATGGTGCTCATCTTCATGGTGGCCGGCATCTTCGTGGGCACCGTAGGCCGCGACAGCGCCGAAAGCGTGGCCTACCTGCTGCTTTCCGTCGTTCCCGTGCAGTTCGCCGTAGCGGTGCTGTTCGTGGTGAGCTGCTTCGTGTCGCTGTCGATGGGCACGTCGGTGGGTACCATCACGCTGATCACGCCCATCGCCGTGGCGGTGTCGTCCGCGTCCGGCTTCAGCCTGCCGCTGTGCGTGGCCAGCGTCATGGGCGGCGCCATGTTCGGCGACAACCTCTCGTTCATCTCCGACACCACCATCGCAGCCTGCCAAGGCCAAGGCTGCCAGATGAAGGACAAGTTCCGCGAGAACTTCAAGATCGCCCTACCCGCGGCCATCGTATCGCTCGTCATCATCCTCGCTCTGTCGTTCGGCGCCGACCTCGGCGGCAGCGTCGTTCACGAGTACGACCTGATCCAGCTCATCCCCTACCTCATCGTGCTCGTTGGCGGCATCATCGGCGTGAACGTGTTCGTTGTGCTGTTGCTGGGCATTCTGTCGGGCTCTATCATCATGGTGGCCACGGGTGCCACTGCCGCCACCGACCTGCTGGCCAACATGGGCTCGGGTGCCGCAGGCATGTTCGAGACCACGATGGTGGCGCTGCTGGTGTCGGCCATCTGCGCGCTCATCCGCGAGTACGGCGGGTTCGTGGCGCTGTTGAACGGCATCAAAAGCCTGTTCAAAAGCAAGAAAGGCGGTCAGCTGGGCATGGGCTTGCTGGTGGGTGCCATGGACATCGCCACCGCGAACAACACCGTGGCCATCGTCATCTCGAACCCCATCGCCGCCGATATGGCGAAGACGTACGGCATCTCGAAGCGCAAGACGGCATCGCTTTTGGACACGTTCTCGTGCGTTTTCCAAGGCATCCTGCCCTACGGCGCCCAGATGCTCGTGGCCATCTCGGCCGCCACGGAGCTTGGCTTCGCGGTGTCGGCGTTCCAGATCATCCCGTTTCTGTTCTACCCGTTCCTGCTGCTGATCAGCTCGCTCGTGTTCATCTTCATCGTTCCGGACAAGAAGAGCTAGCCGAAGAGGGAAAACGCTTCGCCACGAGGCGCGAACTCGTGCAGAAAACGCGGATCGTGGCCGCTCAGCGTTCCTTCGGACCGGCGGTAGCCGTATACTGATATTTTTGTTGGCACGGATTAGCGGCAGGCACAACGAAAGGCAAGCAATGGGCGGATTCTTTGGGGCGGCGGCGCATCACGACGTGGTGCTGGACGTGTTCTTCGGCGTGGACTACCACTCCCACCTGGGAACGAAATGCGCAGGCATGATCTTCCACGATGCGGAGGAAGGATGCTTCCAACGCGAGATCCACTCGATCGAGAACACGCCGTTCCGCACGCGCTTCGAAGACGACCTGCAGGGCTTCCACGGTTGCAGCGGCATCGGCTGCATCAGCGACACCGACCCGCAGCCGCTGCTGGTGCGCTCGCACCTGGGCACGTTCGGCATCACCACGGTGGGCGCCATCAACAACGCCGAGGAGCTGGTGGAGAAGAACTTCGCCAGCGGCGGCCGGCAGTTCATGGCCATGAGCTCGGGCAAGGTGAACACCACGGAGCTCGTCGCCGCGCTCATCAACCAGAAAGACGACTTCGTTTCGGGCATCAAGCACGCACAGGAATCCATCGACGGGTCGCTCACGCTGCTCATCATCACCCAGGACGGCCAGATCATCGCCGCGCGCGACAAGGTTGGCCGCCTGCCCGTGCTCATCGGCAAGAGCGACGACGGCTTCTGCATCTCGTTCGAATCGTTCGCCTACCACAAGCTGGGCTACCGCGACGAGTACGAGCTGGGCCCCGGCGAGATCGTGCTGGTGAACCCCGACGAGTACCGCACCATCTCCCCCGCCGGCGACAAGATGAAGATCTGCGCGTTTTTGTGGGTGTACTACGGCTATCCGAACTCGAATTACGAAGGCGTGAACGTCGAGGTCATGCGCTATCGCAACGGCGCCATCATGGCGCGCGACGAGGCCGCGGCGGGCGGCGCGCCCGAGCTCGACTACGTGGCCGGCGTGCCCGACTCGGGCGTGCCGCACGCAATCGGTTACGCCACCGAATGCAAAACCCCCTTCGCCCGCCCGTTCATCAAGTACACGCCCACGTGGGCGCGCTCGTTCATGCCGAGCAACCAGGAAGTGCGCAACCGCGTGGCGAAGATGAAGCAAATACACATCCCCGAGCTCATCAACGAGAAGAAGCTGCTGTTCGTGGACGATTCCATCGTGCGCGGCACGCAGCTGAACGAGACGGTGGACTTCCTGTACAAGTGCGGCGCAGAAGAAGTGCATATGCGCTCGGCCTGCCCGCCCATCATGTTCAGCTGCAAGTACCTGAGCTTCTCCAGCAGCCGTTCCGACATGGAGCTGCTCGCACGCCGCATGGTGGACCAGCTGGAAGGCGAGGAGGGCGTGCAGCACCTCGACGAGTACGCCGACGGCTCCACCGAGCGCGGCAAGTGCATGTTGAAATCCATCTGCGAGCAGATGGGCTTCGATTCGCTAGGCTACCAGTCGCTCGACGGCATGCTGGAAGCCATCGGCATCGATCCCGAGAAGGTGTGCACGTACTGCTGGACCGGCAAGGAATAACCCCGAGGGGCGTCTACCTTCCGCAGCACTTCTTGTACTTCTTGCCGCTGCCGCAAGGGCAAGGGTCGTTGCGGCCGACCTTCATGACGTCGCCCCTCTCGTTGTAGAACACCTTCTTGCCGGCCATACGCTCCAGCAGCTCCTGCGGCGACCAGCCGTTGTTCTCCCACGAGGGCAGCGAGTTGTACACGTTCGTGATCAGCTTGGGCAGCCGTTCCTCGTCCTCGCAGCACGCGTCAAGGCCCAGCTCGCGCACGTAGGCAAACAAATCTTGGATTCCTGCGCCCTCCATCGCACCCATGACCAGAGCCTCGACTACGCGGTCCGCGAAGAAGAAGTCGTCCTCACCGTCGGGGACGCGGGCATCCAGGAAGTTCCGCAGCTGCACCACGGTGGACAGCTCGAACAGCGCGCCGATCGCGTCGCGCTGCAGCATGGAGGGCTCGAACGGGCGCGGCGGGTTTTTCGCGTGCTCCTCCAACAGGAAACGCCGGTAGCCGTCAAGTTCCTCCCATTCGGAGCCGAGGCCCTCCCCCATCCGGTGGAGGGCTTTCTCGATCAAGCCCTCGTCTACGACCTCGTCCGCGAGACTCGTCAGATCGTCCAGGAAGTCGGGGGCGTGCAGACGGGCGTACTCGGAAGCCGCGTAATCGTTGCCGATGGCATAGTGAACCAGGTGATCCACCCCGTCGCACTCCCACAGCTCGAACCCGCACTCGAAGAAGGAAGCCTCAACTTCGATCAGCTCGACGAACCGCCGGCGCGTCACAGGATCGGAACAGGCCTCCCGGTAGCGAAGGTAGGCATCGTCGAGCGAGACGACACCGTAGAAGGTGGTGCACGCCTCAGCGCACGTCACCACCTCTTCGTTCCGGACCCGCACCCGTTCGATCTCCTCGAAGTCGACGTCTGCGAGCATGCACTTGGTCTGCTCCGGGGCGAAGGCCGTGAAGCGCCCTCCCTGCCAAAACAGGAACGTGTATGGCATGAGGGGCGTCAGGTACAGGCGTCTGCTCACATCTTCGGCGCCGAACGACACGGCTCCCTCGCACGCCAGCTCCTTGGCCGTCCTGAAAGCGCCCGGGGAGCACGCGGCCAGCATATCGCGCAGCAGGTCGGACGACGAGGGGACGCTCTCCGCGACGGCGCGGGCCAGCTCGGCCTTGCGCAGCTTGGAGAGTCCCTTGAGGCCGAGCAGCCGACCGACGCCTTCGAGCTCCGTCTTCGTGTACAGCCCCAGGCACGCCTCGAGCGTGCCGGCCGGCTCGCGGTCCAGGGCACGCTCCCGCAGGATGGCCTCCTTCTGCTCGAAGCGCCCCTCATCCCACGCGTCGAAGCGCTCGTCGAAGGCCGCAGCGCGTTCGGCCTCCGTAAGCCCCGCGAGCGCGCCGCGATGGAAGCCCGGGGGAAGCTGCTCCCCGAAGGCGGCGATACGCGCGTCGCGCTCGGCGTCGGCCAAGAGACGCTCGACGGCGCGGTTGCGACCGGCCTCGTTGAGGGCGCGCGAGCGCGCGACGAAGTCCGCAGCGGTGCGCACGAGGCCCTTGGCGCGGCGTTCCTTGAAATCCGCCTGGGCGGAAGCAGCGACCTCGGGGCCGAACTCAATGCCGAGCACGTTCAACATGCCGTCGTAGACGATCAGATCGTCGAACGGCAGCAACGTGGTGCGCACCACGTCGGGCCACTCGCTCAGCAACTCGCTCGGCTCCAACTGTATCCCGGCAACCGCGAACACGTCCTCGTCGCCCATGAGCAAGGCGCGCCCATCCTCGTGCCCCGCGAACACGAACGAACCCGTCAACGCATCCTTCCACGCAAGAGCGGTGTCAAGGAAGCGCTTCGGCAGGTCGAAGGGGTTCTCGCGGACGAAGTCGTCAATGATCCCGACGCTATCCCACAGCGTCTCGGCCACGAGGGCAGCCTTGGATTGGGATTCGAGATCGACGATGGGGAGGGGAAGCTCGCGAACCACCTCGAAGCGCTCGTTGGCGTACCCAAGCAGCGCGTTGATGAGCGTATAGAACCGGTCGGCCTGCTCGTACGTGAGAATCATGGAAGAACTCCTCGGTCGCGGATCGTCCTGATCAACCTATCGGAACAATCGCATTGTACCATCCATGCGATAGAACCGGGCTGCGCGACTGTTTCGACCTGCACCGTTTCACAGTACGCGACTGATTTCCGTCGGAGGTTCGCTTGTCCCGATAGTGGTACTCACTCCCCGCGCGTTTCCGGTATCCTTCGCAGCATACGAACGAAGCGCCGACGAAGGAGAGTCCCATGAGCAATGCAGCCCTCGCATCCCAGCCCCAACCCCGGCAGACGCGCGGAGCCCACGCGCGCCCGAATCGCGCCGTCGAGATCCGGGTCATCCCCGGCGGCCTGCTGCGCGAGGAGCCGCACCCGGCCCACGCGAAGGCCAGCCCGCTCGACGGCATGCGCGGCATCGGCTTCGATCTCGCCGGAAAGGAACGCGCCGTCGCGGCAACGTTCGGGATCCTGTTCGCCCTCGCCGCTCTGGCCGCGGCGATCTATTCCTGAGCGGCCTCGGCAAACGCTGCGATCCGCTCTTCCTCGCTATGGGAAAGCGATCGGAGCATCTCGGCGAGCCCATCCGAATCGCCGTCGGCGAGCATCGCAAGATATTCAGCGCGGCGCTCGAACGGAACGACGACGGGAGCCAACCCCGCCTGCAAAAGACCACGGTTGACGAGTATCCTACCCGTGCGTCCATTGCCGTCCTCGAAGGGATGGACGCGCTCGAACCGGATATGGAAACGCGCCTCGCGCAGATACGGGTCTACGTCGTCGGCATGGTTGTACTCGTGAACCAATTGCATCATGAGCTGGTTCACCTGGTTCGGCTTCGGCGGAATGTGCTCTGCGCCGCGAATGAGCACCGAGATCGTTCGATAGCCGCCGATTTCGTTGATGTTCTTGTTGATAGCCTGCGCAATCCTCTTGACGAGCCGCTCGCTCAAGGTCACTTGCATTTCCTCAAGCGCCAGGCTCAGCGCGTATTTGTGGTTGATTGCCTCGTACAGTTCTCTCGCAGTAGCCGTTACCTGCAAAGAATTATCGTTCCAGAGGATTGCGTACGTTTCGGCGTACGAAAGCGTGCTGCCTTCGATGGCGTTCGAATGGTAGGTGCTTCTCGTCATGAAATCCTCGAAGTACGCCCTGTTGCCGCGCATGAATGCGACTGCATCCACGATATGCGCCTCCTCTCCGTCGATTTCACGTACACTATACCAAGAGAGTGCAGGAGCGCGAGCCTCGTCATGCCAAACGGCAAAGGCTCGTCACGTGGAAAGGCCTTCGCGATGATTCGTCCCATCATGAGAAACGAGCTGGTTCTGCAACAGCCTTCAACGGCGGCTACCGAAGCCGATCTGCCCATCGCGCAGGATCTTCTGGACACGCTTGCGGCGCACCGCCATTCGTGCGTCGGCATGGCGGCGAACATGATCGGCGAAGTCAAACGCATCATCGCCTTCGACAACGAAGGTGCATACCTGGCCATGCTGAACCCCGAGATCGTCTCGCGCGCAGGCGCCTACGAAACGGAAGAAGGCTGCCTGTCGCTTGCGGGCACGCGACCCGCGACGCGCTACCGCACCATCAAGGTGAGCTACCAGGATCTCGCCATGAAGCCGCGCGTCAAAACATTCACCGGCTTCACCGCCCAGATCATCCAGCACGAAATCGACCACTGCAACGGCGTTTTGATCTAGCATGAAGAAGGCCTCGCCGCGGGCGCAGCGAGGCCTTCGACGCATCGGGTCGAGAACGCCCTACAACATCTCGGCGCGCAAGTCCTCTCCGCTCTTGGCGGAGAGATAGGCCGGAGCGATGTCGAACATCGTCTTGCAGCCAACGACACCCTCACGACTCAGACGATGCGCGGCACGGGCACAGGCAACTAGCACGCTGCCGGTGAACTCGGGGTTGGAGTCCAGCTTGAGCGAGTACTCCACCACGTGGGTGTGCTCGCCGTTTTCGCCGGTCACGCCCGAGCGGAACACGGAGCCGCCATGCGGGATGCCGGCATGATCGCGGTCGAGCTCCTCCTGCGAGATGAACGTCACCGTGGTGTCATAGTCGGCGAAGTAGTTCGGCATCTCGACGATGGCCTTCTCGATAGCCGCCAGGTCGGCACCTTCCTCGGCCACGACGAAGCACTCGCGCGTGTGCTTCTGACGCGTGGTCAGCTGCGGCTTCTCGCCGTTGCGCACGGCTTCGAGCGCCGAGGCGACGGGCACGGTGTACTGGCGCGCATCGGCCACGCCCTCGATGCGACGAATGGCGTCGCTGTGACCCTGCGAGACGCCGCGGCCCCAGAACGTGTAGTCCTCGCCCTCGGGCAGCACGCTGGAAGCGTACAGACGAGCGATGGAGAACATGCCTGGATCCCAGCCCGCCGAGATGACGGCCACATTGCCGCTCTCCTGCGCAGCGGCATCCACCTTGGCGAAATGGGCGGGGATGTTCGCATGGGTATCGAACGAGTCGACTACGTTGAACAGGTTCGCGCATGCGGGCGTCTGCTCCGGCAGGTCGTTCGCGCTGCCGCCGCATAGGACGAGCACGTCGATATTGTCCCGATGCGATGCCATTTCGTCAGCAGCGAACACCGGCACGCCTTCCGTCAGTGGTTTCACCGTCGCCGGGTCGCGGCGCGTGAACAGCGCCACCAGCTCCATGTCGTCGTTCTGCCTGCAGGCCAGCTCCACGCCGCGCCCGAGGTTGCCGTATCCGAATATGCCGACGCGCGTTTTCGTCATGCGTGCTCCTCACCGTGATGTCTCGAAAAGTACTCGTTAATGATGCACAGGCGCAACCCGAATCGTCAACGCACGCAAGTCAACTACAACAAAGCCCCACGTCGTTGAAACGAATTGGAAATGAAACGGGAGGGACGCGACGGGCGCCCCTCCCCCAACAGCCTACGCCTTCTCCACCTTCACGGCGCACACCTTGTATTCGGGGGCCTTCGACACGCGGTCGAGAGCGGCTATGGTGAGCCAGTTACTGTTGCCGTCTTGGAAATGGAACGGCATCCACGTATGTCCCGGCGACGTCTTCTCGGACACATGCGCGACGGACTCGATGGAGCCGCGGCGCGACGAGACGCGCACGATGTCCCCGTCGGCGATGCCGAGAGCCTCGGCATCGCACGTGTTCAGCTCGATGAACGAGCGGTTCGCTATCTCGTTCACGCCGTCGGTGCGAGCGGTCATGGCGCAGGCGTTGTACTGGTACAGGATGCGGCCCGTCATCATGACCAGCGGATACTCCGCATCGGGCAGCTCGGCGGACGGCTGGTAGTCGGGTGTGGAGAACGCGCCCAGCCCCTGGGCGAACTCGCCCATGTGCAGGATGGGCGTGCCGGGATGCTCGGCGCTTGGGCACGGCCACTGCAAGCCGCGGCCGGCCGTCTCGTCGCCGTCGAGGCGCGCATGGCTCATGCCGCCGTACGTGGGCGTGACCGAGGCGATCTCATCCATGACCTCGGCCGCGCTCAGACGCGGCTGCGCATAGCCCATGCGGTTCATGACCTCGGTGAAGATGTCGGTGTCGAGCCACGCGCCCTCAGGCCCGCCCACGGCTTTGCGCACGCGCTGGACGCGCCGCTCGGTGTTCGTGAACGTGCCCTCCTTCTCGGCGTAGCTGCGCCCGGGCAGGATGACGTCGGCGTACTTGGCCGTCTCGGTCATGAACAGGTCGTCCACCACGAAGAACTCGAGCGCCTCGAGCGAGCGGATCACGTGGTGGGTGTCGGGGTCGGTGCGCACGGGATCCTCGCCGAACAGGAACAGGCCCTTGATGCCGCCCTCGATCATGGCCGGGAAGCATTCAGTCGCCTTAATGCCGCGCGCACGCGGGAGCGCAACCCCCCACGCCTTTTCGAAGCGGCGCACCACCTCGGGGTCGGCCACCTTCTGGTAGCCGGGCAGATCGTCGGGACCGGCGCCCATGTCGCAAGCGCCCTGCACGTTGTTCTGGCCGCGCAGCGGGTTCACGCCGCCGCCCGGCTTGCCCAGGTTGCCGGAGATCATCGCGATGTTCGACAGCGCCATGACGCCGTCGGTTCCCGTGGAATGCTCCGTCACGCCGAGGCAGTACATGATGGCAGCCGCATCGGCCGCCGCGTACATCTTCGCCGCGGCCACGAGATCGCGCCGATCGATGCCGCAGATATCCTCCACCAGCTCGGGCGTATAGTCGCGCACCGTCGCGGCCAAGATCTCGAAGCCCTCGGTGCGCTCGCGCACGAAGTCCTCGTCGTACAGCTCGTGCTGGATCAGGTAGTTCACGATGCCGTTTGCGAACGCGACGTTCGTTCCCGGCCTCAGCTTCAAATGGATGTCGGCATGCGCGGCCAGCCCGATATCGCGCGGGTCGACCACGATGAGCCGGCAGCCGCGTTCGACCGCCGCGCGGATCTGCATGCCGATGACGGGGTGCGCCTCCTCGGGGTTCGACCCCACGAGCATGATGACCTCCGCCTTGCGCGTGACGTCTTCGATGGAGTTCGTCATCGCGCCGGAACCAAGCATGGTCGCCAGACCGGCGACCGTGGGGGCGTGTCAAACACGCGCGCAACAGTCCACGTTGTTCGTTTGGAGCACGATGCGCGCCATCTTCTGGAACAGGTAGATGTCCTCATTCGTGGAACGCGAGCACGCAAACGCCGCCAGCGACTCGCCGCCGTGGGCATCGCGCAGCTCGGTGAAGCGCCTCGCCACGAGGTCGAGCGCTTCGTCCCAGGTAGCAGGCTCGAACTCGCCCGTCTCGCGATTCTTTACGAGCGGCGTGCGGATGCGGTCGGGCGCGTCGACGAAATCGAAGCTTGCCGAGCGTCCCTTCACGCACAGAAGCCCTTGGTTCGACGGACCGGGCGCCGCTTCGGCATCCACGATGGCGCCGTCCTTCACCACGAGGTCCAGTTGACAGCCCACGCCGCAATGCGGGCATGTGGTGCGCACGCGCCCGGTCTCCCACGAGCGATACGCCGCTCGGCGCTTCTCGGTGAGCGCGCCGGTGGGGCACGCCTGCGCGCAGGTGCCGCACGACTCGCAGTCGGTGGCGCGCCAGCTCGCGCCGAACGGCGCCTCGATCAGCGTGCGCACGCCGCGCTTCGCCGCATGCAGCGAATGGTTGCGCGCGGCGTCGTTGCAGGCGCCCACGCAGCGCTGACAGCGGATGCACAGGTTCGGATCGTAGGAGAGGAACGGGTTCTCGTCGCGCACCGGCTCGCGCTTCTGCGCGACCTCGTAGGGCGACTCCAACACGCCGTATTCGCGGCAAACGGCCTGCAGCTCGCAGGCGCCGTTCTTGTCGCACGAGAAGCAGTAGTTCGTGGAGTCAAGGCCGTGATCGGCAATGATGAGCTCCAGCGCGATGCGTCGGTACGCCTCGACGCGCGGCGAGGAGGTGGTCACCTTCATGCCGTCTTGCACGGACGTAGCGCACGAGGGAACCGGTTGGTCGAACCCTTCCACGTCCACGACGCACACGCGGCACGAGGCGATGGCGCTGCGCTCTTTCAGGAAGCACAGCGTGGGGATGCGGATGCCGGCAACGCGCGCGGCATCGAGGATGGTGGACCCTTCGGCAACGTCGAGGGCGATCCCGTCTATCGTGATGCTAGGCATACTGGTGCCTGCCTCCTTCCATAACGCCGCAGCCGAAACGATCGCAGCGCAGGCAGCGCCCGCACTCCTGCACGACCTCTTCGCGGCTCATTCCGTTCTCGACGCCATCGAAATCGAGCCGCCGCTCGCGCGCGGGACGCTCGGTTATCTCCACGCGCCCCTTGGGCGTGCGGTCGTTCTGCAACGGTTCGGGCACGTCGATGTCGCACGGCAGCTTGTGATGGTATCCCAAGAACTCGTCGATATTGCGCGCGGCAACCTTCCCCGCCCCGATGGCGCGGATCACCGTGGAGGGGCCGGTCTGGCAGTCGCCGCCCACGAACACATGGTCGTACCCTTCGGCCGCAAGATGATCGTCGGCATTGAAGCAACCCCAGGTGGTGCTCATGCCGAACTCCTCGAACGGGCCCGACACCACATCTTGCCCCACGGCGATGAGGATGATGTCGGCTTCTATGCGGCGCGTCGGCTTGTCGGCCGCCATCGGCGCCGGACGGCCGCCGCGCACGGGACCGATCATCTGCGGCTGCGTGATGAGCGCCGTGCAATGTCCGCGCTCGTCCACCTCGATGCTGGCGGGCGCCTCCAGCACGATCATCTCCACGCCCTCGGCGATGGCGCTCTCCACCTCAGCCGGCAGCGCCGTCATGTCGTCCTTGCGGCGCCGGTACACCACCGAGACCTCGTCGGCCCCGGCGCGCACCGACGTGCGCGCGCAGTCCATGGCGACGTTGCCGCCGCCCACCACCACCACGCGCTTGCCCGTGAAGTCGGGATAGTCGCCATCGCCGATGGCCCCCAGCAAATCCACTGCCGAGACGACGCCTTCGGCATCCACGCCGTCGATGCGCAGCGACTTGCCCGTCTGCGCGCCGATGGAGACGTACACCGCATGGTACGTGTCGGCTATCTCGGCCATTTCATGCGCGCCCACCGCTTCGCCGCAGCGGGCCGTGATGGTGCCGGCGTTCAGAATGCCGCGGATGTCCTCGTCCAAGCGCTCGCGCGGAAAGCGGTACGCGGGGATGCCGTAGCGCAGCATGCCGCCCAGCTGGGCGCGTTCCTCGAACACCGTCACGCGGTGCCCCATGAGCGCGAGGAAGTACGCGCAGGTGAGCCCGCTGGGCCCGCCGCCGATGACGGCGACGGTGCGCGCGGTGTCCACGCTGCGCGGCGGGGGCGCCACCTGGTCGGCTGGCATCTGGTCGACCGCGAACTTCTTGATCCCGCGGATGTTGATGGGCGCATCGATGAGCGTGCGGCGGCACCGCGTCTCGCAAGGATGCTCGCACACGAACGCGCAAGCCGTGGGAAACGGGTTATCCTTGCGCACCATGTTGACGGCACCGGCGTAGTCGCCCGCCGCCGTGAGCGCGATGTAGGCGGGCACGTCCACGTGCGCGGGACACAGCGTCTCGCAGGGAACCGTCTGGCCGACGCCGGCCTGGCAAACGCGGACGTGCACGTGGCTGGCATACTCGTCGGCGAACGTATCGAGACCCTCCAGCACGCTGCGGGCGGCCTCGTAGCCGATGGCGCAATCCGACGTGTCGCGGATCATCTCGGCCAGCGCGCGCAGGCCCTCCAGTACGCCCTCGTCGGCGTCGCAGTCCACCACGCGTTTGAGCATCGCCGCCAGCTGCGGGATGCCGTCGCGACACGGAACGCACTTTCCGCAGGTCTGCGCGCCGCTTGCCTGCAGCATGGTCAGCTGCACGGCCAGCGGGCACATGCCCGGCGGCGTCGCCTCGACACGGCGCGCGAAGGTGTCCAGGTGCGCGGCAATCCGCGCATCGTCGCGCGACCGCGGCGCAATCGATAGCTTGGCCACTGGCTCTCCATCCATTATCGGCTCGAAACCGACGAGCGTCTCCAACGTGTTTCCCGTGCGTCATTCTAACGCAAACGACGCGCCTTGCGGCGGCCGCGCGCGCAAGGCGCGGAGAAGGCACACGGGCAGCGAGCGGCGCAGACGGGTCATGCGGACCGAACGATCGGCAGCTGTCCCACAGAAAGGACAGGCTTGAACCGCCGAACGTGTACCATACGCAACAAGAGAGCAAAGGAGAGTCCCATGCATGCAAGACAAGCCGACCAAACGTCCCTTTTCGCCCCCGTCGACGCGGCCGCGGCGTTCGCGAACCTGTACCAGCGATGGTTCGACGACCCGCGCGGCCTCGCACGAGCCAACCGAAGGCAGGCGCGCTGCGCCGTCGGATCGTACGTGGCAGACGTGCTCGCCCTGTTCGACGAACGCGCCCGCGCCTACCTGCCCGGCGCGCCTACCGTCCTGCGGTTCGAAGGCTGCGACCTCGCCGTGTTCGTGATGCGGGGGCCGCACATCGCGCTGCACGTCGGCAGCTTGGAAACCGACGCGCCCGTAGCGGGACTGCGCTGGAAGAGCCTGCGCCCCTGCTCGTACGCCATCGGACGGCAGGTGAGCGATCTTGTGTTCTGCACCGACGAGAACGGGTTGCTCGTGGAACTGGAGATCGTCCTCGACGACGGAGGCCGACTGGTCGTCGGCGGCGGCCGACCCGCCTGCGAGCACGACGAAGAGGCGATGCCGCAGGCGGTGTGAGGCGCGCGGACAGCCGAGGCGCTGGAACGGCGGCGTCCTACTCGTACGCGGCGACGATGTCCTCAAGGTAGGCGCGGTACTCCTGCGCCAGCGCGGTCGGCTTCTCGATGCGAACGCGGCCGCCGAACTGAGCCAGCCACCCGAACAGCACGGGGCTCTTCATCACCGTCGCGTACACGCGCGCCCGCCTCTCCCCCGTCGGCACCGACTCCACGTCCTTGCCGAACCGGTCGATGACCGCGCCCATGACCTCCTCGTCCACCAGCAGCGTGGCCGCCACCGGCTCGCCGCTGTACATGCCGAACGCGCGGCTTTCCAGCTCGCGCGCGTCGAACGTGGCGATGCGCTCGTTTTTGAGCGCGGGCTCGTCCAGCACCTCGATGCGGTCCATGCGGTCCACGCGGTAGTTCGCGAAATCGTCGTGCTTCTCGTTGAACACGACCAGGTAGTAGTAGCCTTCCGCGTACACGAGCTGCACGGGCGTCTCGATGTAGCGCTCGCCGTTATGCTGCAGCGCCTTGCGTTTCGCCGCATCGTACTTGAAGTAGACGAACGAGATCCGGCGCTTGAGCGCGATGGCCTCCTGGATGCGGTCGACGCTGCCGAACACCGACTCGTTCTGCATCTTGATGCGGCCTTCCACGTGCACGCGCTTGTCCAGCAGCGCGCGCTGCCGCCGCGAGGCCAGCTGCTTCACGCCCTCCACCAGCGCGTCGCTTTTACGCTGCGTGAGGAAGCGGGAGCTCTGCACCGCGTCCACCAGCAGCTGCAGCTCGGCGAACGCGAACGCGCGGTGCTCCACGGCGTACTCCACCGGCGCGCGCTGGTAGGTGCGCACGTCCACGCCGAACTCGCGCAGCGCCTCGATGTCGCGGTAGATGGACTTGCGCTCGGCCGAGATGCCCAGCGCTTCCAGCTTCCCGATGATCTGCGCCATCGTGAGGCCGCGTTCGGCATCGGTCTCCTCCTCGAGCATCCGCATGAGGTACAGCAGCTTGAGCTTCTGACGATTGATGGCCATGGCCCCTCCTTGGCGACGACGGTGCAGCTTGCCTGCCACGCTCTCAGTATAGCCGCCCTATCCTTTTTTCGGTACAGACAATCGATGAACGACCTTGACGGGTTCGCCGGGATGCAGTAGGTTCTCACTCGAACATGTCGACGGAAGGAAGCGTATGCAGCGCGTTATCAACGATCGGAAAGTGGCCATCGTAGGGTGCGGATTCGTGGGTTCGGCAACCGCGTTCGCGTTGATGCAGAGCGAGCTGTTCACCGAGATGGTGCTCATCGACGTCGACCGCGACCGCGCCGAGGGCGAAGCGCTCGACATCGCGCACGGCATGCCCTTCGCCGGCCCCATGAACATCTACGCGGGCGACTACGACGACGCGGCCGATGCGGCCATCATCATCGTCACGGCCGGCGCGAACCAGCAACCCGGCGAAACGCGCCTGGACCTCGTGCATAAGAACGTGAGCATCTTCAAGTCCATCATCCCCGAAATCGCCCATCGCGACTACCAGGGCATCTTGCTGGTGGTGTCGAACCCGGTGGACATCCTCACGCACGTGGCGCTGAAGCTGTCGGGCATGCCCGAGAACCGCGTCATCGGATCGGGCACGGTGCTGGACACCGCGCGCTTCAAGTACATCCTGGGCGAGCACCTCGGCGTGGACCCGCGCAACGTGCACGCGCGCATCATCGGCGAGCACGGCGACAGCGAGATCGCGGCATGGAGCACGGCGAACATCTCGGGCATCCCGGTGAACGACTTCTGCGAGCTGCGCGGCCATTTCGAACACGACGAGTCGATGCAGCGCATCGCCGAGGACGTGAAGAACAGCGCCTACGAGATCATCGCGAAGAAGAAGGCCACCTACTACGGCATCGCCATGTCGGTGAAACGCATCTGCGAGGCCATCGTGCGCGACGAGAAGCCCATCCTGCCCGTGTCGAACTTCCAGAACGGCGTGCACGGCCTGCACGACGTGGTGCTGTCGATGCCGGCTGTGGTCGGCAAGAACGGCATCGAGTACCAGGTGCCGGCCCCGCTGTCCGACGACGAACTGGCGCGCCTGCACGAGTCGGCGAGCACGCTCCGGGAAGTGATCGACGGGTTGGATTTGGAGTAGACGGCGCTCAATCGCGCCACTTCGTGCGGAGCTCCCAGAAGGCCACGGCGCTGGCCGCCGCCACGTTGAGGGAGTCCACGTCGTGGTCCATGGGGATCTTCACCGTGTAGTCGCAGTTCGCGATCGTCGAGGGCGCGAGGCCGTCGCCTTCGGTGCCTAGCACCAGCGCCAGCTTGTCGCAGCCGCGCAGGCGCTCGTCGTGCAGGAAGATCGCCTCGTCCGACAGCGCGAGCGCGGCCGTCGAGAAGCCCAGCGAGCGCAGAAGCGGCACGCCCTCGGCCGCCCAGGCGCGCTCGCTTCCGATGCGCGTCCACGGCACCTGGAACACCGTCCCCATCGACACGCGCGCGGCGCGACGGTACAGCGGGTCGTGGCACGACGGCGTAACCAGCACCGCGTCGATGCCCAGCGCCGCCGCCGAGCGGAACACGGCGCCGATGTTCGTGTAGTTCGTCACGTCCTCCAACACAGCCACTCGGCGCGCGCTCGCCAGCAGATCCTCCACGCGAGGCAAGGGCGGGCGCTCGAACGCGGCCAGCGCGCCGCGCGTCACCTCGTAGCCGGTCAGGGCGCGGAACTGCTCGCGCGTGGCCACGAGCACGGGAAAGTCGGGATCGCCGTCCAACAGCGAATCGACGAGTGGCATCGTCTGATCGAGCCACTTCTCCTCCATGAACAGCGAGCGCATCCGCACCCCGGCGGCCAGCGCGCGCTCGATCACCTTGCGCGACTCACCGATGAACAGGCCGTGCGTGCTGTCGGGGCAATCGCGCAACTGCGCGTCGGTCATGCCCGAGTACGCGGCGAGCCGCGGGTCGTCGAGGTCTTCGAGGTGGATGATCGGCATGTCGTTTTCCTTTCAGTCGCCGACCATCGTACCACCGCTCGCCACGATGCTCTATACTCGACTGATCCGATCAAGCACGTCGCGCGAAGGGGATCCTCATGGCCGCTACCGTCAAAACGCTTCTCGAACACCACGGCGAGCTCTACTGGGGCACGCGCAAGGCCAATCCCGGCTACTGCTACGGGCTGGCGCTCGACGTGGGCGCAGACGGGCTGGCAGCCGAGCTCGTATACGTGATGAGCGATCTTGACGAGAACGACGAACCGCTCGTGACTCCCGAGACGCTCGTGTCGTGCTTCACCGTGAACGACCTCGAGGACAACGGCATCATCCTCAGCAACTACCTGGACGACGAGGATGCGCCCGAGGCCGTGGGCTGGTACTGCATCGAGAAGTCGTTCTTCGGGCGCGACAACGTGGAGGCGCTGCTGGATAACAACGCTCGCCTCGACGGCCATCTCGACATCGTGCTGCAGATCCTGCTGATCTCGCCGGAAGAGGTGGCGCAGGGCATGCCTTCGCTCGACGAGCTGTCGTTCTTCGACCTCCTGGAGGAGCTCGAAGGCGTCGCGGAGCGCATCGACAACGGCGACGTGCAGCCGCCGCTGCCCTTTTCGTTCCGCCTCGTGGGCGACGCGCTGTTCGGCTGGGAGCACGCCGACGAAGAGGATTTCCGCTAAGGGTCGACGCACCGCGGGCGTGCACGTCTTTAAAGTGCTATGTGCGGCAAAATCCAGGTTTTGGCACACCGCGCGTTCGGTTCGAGCCTTCGGAAGGGCATCGCGCTTGCGCGCGTCGACAAAACCCCAGGTGGGGTTTTGAGTTGTCGAGCCGCACGCCAGTCCGTCGTGCCAAAACCTGGATTTTGCCGCACATCGGCTTCTGAATTAGTGCGCATGGCAACACCGAAAGCTCAAACCCCCTGCCCTGAGAGAAACCTCTCCCACTTGTCGAATTCGGATAAAGCCTGCATGCGGCCTCGCTCGTAGTTGCGGGCGAGCTTCTCCGCGTCGCGCTCGGTGTTCTTCACGCCCTGATCGTTCGCGTAGAACACGTAGGCGCGGCCCTCGGCCTCGAGTCGGTCGAGCCGGTCGAGTTCGGCGTCGTAGCGCCGGTTCCAGGTGTCCAGCGCCTCCCGCATGCGCGGACGCCGCCAGAAGAACGCGTCGTAGAAGCGGTTGGGCTTGAGCGGTCTGCGGAAGCCGCGCGGACGCGTGCAGACGACGAAGAACCTGCTCAGCCCATCGTCCATCGCGCGCGGCACCATGATGCCGCCGCCTCGTCCGATGCCGCCGTCGTACAGCGCACGCCCGTCGACGACCGTCGGCGGCAGCACGATGGGATAGCTCGTCGAGGCGCGGACGCGCTCCATGAGCGTCTGCTCGGTAGGAAAATCGCCGCGCGTGAAACAGACCGTCTCGCCCGTGTCGCGGTCGATGGCCTGCAAGGTGGCGCGCGCTGGGTTCGCTTGGAAGGCGTCGAAGTCGAAGGGCAGCGCGCAGCTTGAGAGGACGCGCGCATCGCCGTGCAGCGCCGCGCCGACGCCGTCGGCGTCCACGAACAGCATCACCCACCAGCGAAACAAGAGGTCGTCGAGACATGCGGTGAACGAGGCTTCGTTGCGGCGCGCGTCACGCGAGACGTAGTCGATCGCATTCGTCGCCCCCGCCGACAATCCGTACACGTCGTCGAAGAACAGCCCTTGCTCCAGCATGACGCTGATCGCGCCCGCCGAATACGAGTTGCGCATCCCGCCGCCCTCGAACACGAGAGCCACGTCGTGCACCGTGCCGGCCATCATCTCCCGCCGCCTCCTTCGATCTCGGCGATCTCCTTGCGGAGGGCGGGCAGGTCGGCGTGCGGCGCGACGAGGCGCCGATAGAGGCGCTCGACTTCGGCGCGCAGCGCGATTTCCCTGGCCTCGCTCAAAGCGTAGAACGAGACGCGCAGGTACAGTTGCAGCTCCTTGGCGCTTTCGAGTTGCAAGGCATCGCACCCGCAGCAACGTTCCAAGTCGTCGGCCAGGTCGCGCAGCAGCCCCGACGTCACGCGGAGCATGCGGTCGTAGCTCGCCTTGCGGTTGCGGTACGCCGTGTACTGCGGCAGGAACAGCGCGGTGCACACCGCCAGCACCTCGGCGCACGCGGTGAACCACTCGGGCAGCGTTCCCAGCTCCATCGCACGACCTCCTTTCGGTTTCGCATCCTTACCGGCACTATAGGAGGAGGCGTCGGTCGCGAGCGGCTGGCGCGGCGCTCGTGGGAGCTCCGTTGACCGGCCGTGACGAAAAGCTAGCGCAAAAGCTCGCGGCCGGTCCGCGCGATACGAGCGGCAAGGTCGTCGCGGGGCGTGCGACGCAGGTCGGCGAGGGCTTCGAGCATGGCGGCGAGCCGAGCGGCTTCGGCGGGCGCATCGTAGCGCTCGCCCGGCTGGGACGGGGCGTCGGTTTCCAGCAGCAGGCGCTCGGCCGGGACGGCCTGGGCGTAGGCACGGCCGCGCTTCGACGCCAGCATGCGCGGATTGATCGAGAAGAAGCAGCCGGCGCGGACGGCGCGCTGCAGCTCATCGGACGTGCCCGAGAACCAATGGAAGATGCAGGCGTTTCCCGCGAGCGCGCCCGCGCGCTCAAGCACGTCGAGCGCCTCGCCCGCAGCCTTCACGGCATGGATCGACAGCACCTTGCCGCCGCTCGCGCACGCCCGCGCGACGCGCTCGAACGCCGCAACCTGCATGTCGCGCGTCGCGGCGCGATCGCGGCCGAAGTCGAGGCCGACTTCCCCGATGAAGCGCTCGTCCTTCGCCAACCGCTCGAACAGCGCCACGTCCTGCGAGCCCAAGCGGCCGTCGGCGATCCACCACGGGTGCAGGCCCAGCCCCACGCGCACGTTGCCGAACGGCTCCAGCAGCTCGCACGCCCACTCGTAGCCCTCCGGCGTCACCGTCGTAGAGAACGCGCCCATGTCGAGCTCCGCCAGCTCCTGGGCAGCAACCCGCACGTCGGGATCGAAGTCCAGGTGGCAGTGCAGATCGAACAGCGCGCTGGCTGACGCCGCACGGGATCCTTCGACTCCGCGCTGCGCGCTGCGCTCAGGATGACAGGACATCATGCGTGCTCCTCCCCCGCATGCGCGCCAACGCCTGCGAGCGCGCACAGCACCTCGCCGGCGATCATCTGGCCCATGATGGGCGGCACGAACGAGGCGGTGCCCAGGTTCGACCGCTCGCGGCGCTCCGCACCCTCGCGCACGGGCACCGGCACGGGCTGCTCGCACGAGTACAGCACTCGCAGGCGGCGGATGCCGCGTTTGCGCGCCTCCTTGCGCATGATTCGGCACAGCGGGCAGCTCACCGTGTCGAACACGTCGGCGAACCGGAAAGCTTCGGGCCGCAGCTTGTTGGCCGCTCCCATGCTGCTGACGAGGCGCACGCCGTGCGCATCGGCGTACTGCGCGACGGCCAGCTTCGCCGAGATCGTGTCGATGGCGTCCACCACGTAGTCCACCCTGTCGGCGTAGGCGTCCAGGAATTCGGGCACGTCCTCGGCCAGCACGAACCGGTCGAGCGCCTCCACCTGCGCCTCGGGGTTGATGTCGGCGATCATCGCGCGCGCCACGTCCACCTTCTTACGGCCGATGGTGCTGCGAAACGCGATGGCCTGGCGGTTGATGTTGCTGGCCTGCACCACGTCGTGGTCCACCACGATGAGCCGCCCCACGCCGCCGCGCGCCAGCGCCTCGACGCAGTTCGAGCCCACGCCGCCCACGCCCAGCACCATGACGGTGGAATCCGCGAGGCGCGCCAGGCCGTCGCGTCCCATGATCAGTTCCAGTTTCGAGGTGGCGGTGTCGCCGGTTGCCATCATGCGCGTCCTTTCTGTCGGCGATCATGGTAGCACGGCCGCCGGATCGGCCGCGCGAGAAGCCCGCCGCATTGTCGCCCGAAGCGGTCGGTTTCCGAGTCCGGACCGTCCGTTTCGAACGACGGCGGTCGCGGCGGCATGGCGCCTGCGATGCGCGTCGACGCATCATCATCGCTCCGAAAACACGCCTCACGCGCTGTGGCGTGTTTTTAGGGCGAAGATGCGCGGCAGCACGGAACGCCTATCGCGCCCGCCCGATTCCCAGACGCGCGAGGTCGGCCGCGAAGCGCTCGGCCGGCAGGCCGATACCCTCGAAGCCGGCCGCCTTGCACGCCATACGCTCGTTGGCGAGGCGGCACAGCTCGTGCGGGAACGGCTCGCCCTCGTCGGACGGAAGGGGAAGCGCCAGCGGCAGCAGCTTATCCACCAGCACGTTCATGAACGCCACGGGGCGCCGGCCGTGCGTGCGCGTCACGACCGGAATCCCGCCGAAGAACAGGTACGCGTCGATCGAACCCTCGGCGAAGCCGCATGCCGCCAGCGACGCGCGCAGCGCCGACACCGCCGAGCGCTCCCAGTCGCGCCACTCCCCGGGCTGCATGCACGCGAACGCGGCGAAGCGGTTGCTCGCGTTCGCCAGCAGCAGCATATCGCAACCTCCCAGGGCTATGCGGTGCGCCTCCCAGCAGAACAGCAGGTCGTCCACCTCGCCGTACGGCGGGCGCGGCAGGCCCACATGGCGCTGCATGGGTATGGTGATGCCGAATTCCACGCGCTACCCCGCATCCTGCGAGAACCGAGCGTGCGGGCGCAGTGCGTCCTTAGCGAAGCGGACGCGCAAGCAGCCTCCCTCATCGAGCGCGGCATCGAAGCTGTAGGCGGTTGAAGTCATGCCGCTCAGTATACCCCGCGTCGCGACGTCAGGACGCGACGGAAGCCGCAGGCGGATTCGCCGCCAGCTGCGCCGCTCCGGCAGAGCCGGCCGTCCCCGAACCCGCGGTCGAGCCGGCCGCACCGCTGGAGCCCGTCGGCGCGCCCGTGCTGCCGGAGCCGCTGCCGGAACTGCCGCTCGATCCGTCGCCCGAATCCGACAGGTTGCCGCTCCCGCCGCCCGAACCGCTGCCGCCGTCCGACGAGCCGTTCGATCCGGAAGAGCCGCTCGAGTCCGTCGACCCCGAGCCGGATCCCGAGTTCGACGATCCCCGGTCGCCCGACGACGACCCGGAATTCGACCCGGAATCGGTTCCCGAGCCGGAGCCCGACCCCGACGATCCCTTGCCGTCCGACTGGCTCTCGCCTTGATCCTTCGCGCCGTCCTTGGACGCGTCGCTTTCCTCGGGCGAGGAAGATCCCGTCGAATCGTCCTTGCCGTTGGAAGCCGCCGGGGCGTCGTCGGCCGGCTGGCTGCGCGACGGCAGGATAGGCTCGGTTTTCGCGCCCACGCCCTGGCCGGCCGACACGAAGTCGATGACGAAGGCGGATACCGCCACCGCAAGCAGCGCCGACACGATGGATACGATCACCACGCCGCGCTTGAACTTCTTCTTGCGCTGGCGCTCGGCGCGCGCCCGCTGCACCACCGTGCCGCCGGCGAGCGAGGCGTCCGCATGCGGCGTCCGGCCGCGCGGGGCTTCCTTCGGAAGCGCCGTCGTCTCGGCAGCATCGAGCTTCGCGGTCGCCGCAGCGTGCGAGCCCGCGACCGACCCCGCGCCGACTGCGGCACCCGCGCCTCCGCCTGCACTCGCGCCGTCCTTCGATCCCGCCGAACCCTTCGAGCCCATCGCCAGCGTCTCGCCCGGATGGATCTCCTTGAGCTTGTCGGCTGAGCGCTGCAAAAACTTCTTGTACAGCTGCGATGCCACGGCCGACACCACCGAGCCCACGCCCACGCCGATCGCCGAACCGTATATGCCGATTTGCGAGGCTAGCAGCATGGACGTAACCGCAGCAAGCGCACCCGCAACGACCTGGGCTATCGAAAGGTCGTCGAAAAGCCCGCCCAACTTTCCCTTTCTGCTGTTCGCCTCCTGCGCCATCGCCTATCCTCCTCGCGTCGTTCTCGCGCCGGCCCTGCGCCGGCCCTCCTTCCTGAACATACCCGAGGATTATGAAGCTCGTGCGCACTCCATCCAACCGTTACCGGCAAGCCACAGAACGTCCAACCATCCCGCGCCGAACTCCTGGGCGCGAAACGGCACCCATGACAATCTCGAGAAGGCAAACGGACGACGAAGCATCCGGGAGATTTTCACCACCTGGGCTTTTGCGCGTCATCGAAGCGATGCCGCCGCCGAATGCGCTCGCACATCGTCATGGGTGCCGTTTCGCGCCCAGATCGTCGGAAGCCACCCGACGAAATCCACCCGCCCTCGGACCGCCAGCGCCCGCCTACACCACTACGAGCAGGCCGAGCAGCACGACGGCGATGCCGCTCATGAGGTTGACGGCATCGTTCGTGACCCAGGCGTAGCCGGACACGAGCGCGGCCTGGGCCCCGCACGGCGGCGTTTCCACAAGCCCTCCCTCAGCGTCGTTCGGACAGCGGTACTTCGCTTGCATGACCACGCCCAGCACGCTGTCCACGAGCGAGCCCACGACGCCGCACGCGATGTTGAAGAAGAACGCGTCGGGCCCGGTGGGAATCGCGTAGCCGAACGCATGGAACAGCAGCATGGCCAGAAACGCCGAGGTTACGGCTCCCACCACGGTGGCCGCGAGACCCAACGGGCTCACGCCGCCCGAAAGCCCGCGCTGCATGGGCTCGCGCGTGAGGATGTTCACCGGCGGCCGGCGGCTATACACGCCCACCTCCGACGCCCACGTGTCGGCCGTGCTGGCCGCCAGAGCGCCGGACGCCAGAAGCAGCAGCCACGGCTCCCCCGTCGCCGTGTACGCCAGCGCGCACGCGAGGAACGGCACGCTGTTCGCCAGCACCTGCCGCAACGTACGCGGGCCGCTGTGCTTACGCGAAGCGGGCGCCCCGCCGTTCCGCTTGACCGCCGAACGCGCCATCAGCTTCGACGCGACGTTCGAGCTGCCGAAGAACCACATGAGCAGCAGCCACAGCGGCCACCCGCCGATAGCGAACGCGAGCGTGCCCACCGCCACGGCGCCGAGGCCGCCGGCCACGGTGAGCAGCCGCAGCCGAAACGACGCGAGCGCCACCGCGCCCGACAGCAGCAATCCCGCGAGCGCGGGCGTGTAGACGGCTGCGGGCAGGAACAGCGCCGCGTACAGCGCCGACACGCCCAGCGGCACGAACAGGTTGTCGAGCCCCTCCACCGAGAACGCCTCGATGGCAGCGGCGACCGCGGCCAGCAGGGCCGCGGCCAGAAGCGACGCTGCGAGCGGGCCCAGCGGGGCGAACGCGCCGCCCGGCGCGCCCAGAATGCCGCCCGCGCCGAAAGGCGGCGGCGCCATCAGCACGACGGCGCAGGAAGCGAAGCTCACCGCCAGCATGGTCGCGCTTCCCACCAGCGTCTTCCCGCAGCATCCCACCAGCACGCGCCGTCCGAACCGCTTGCCCAGCACAGCTGCGAACCCGTCGCCGAACGCCATGCAGAAGAAGCCGAGCGCTCCCATGTACGGCGCGCCGATGCCGAACGAGAACAGCGCGAGCGTCGTCAGCGACACCGCGTAGTACACCGTGCCCGGCGTGTCCTCGCCGTCGTCGCGTCCCATGAACGACAGCTTCTGCCGACGGTACGCGAACGCGTTCACAAGGATGAACGCAGCGGGAAGCGCCGCCGCCCACAGAGGCGAATCGAAGAACCGGGCCGCGATGAGCCACCAGCCGCCCAACGCGATATGCGCGAGCTTGCGGGTTGCCTCCGACGACGCGCCACGCCGCGCGGCCAGGCTGGACGCTCCCAGCACCGCCAGTACGTACGCGAGCGAGACGCCCAAGCCGATCAGGTTCTCCATCACGTCGCCCATCATCGCTTTCCTTCCTCGAGCGCCGCCAGCGCTTCGTCCACCAACTCGCGCGCCGTTGCCTTTGACACGACGGCGCGATGCTCGAAGCAACGGTAGCCGTCGGCGCGCACCTCGTCCAAGATGCCGCGGTACAGGTACAGCGACGACAGCGTGGGAAGCCGGCTGTCGTCGTCCAGCTCGATCACGTCGCGCTCCATGGGGCGGTACAACTCCTCCGAGCGGTGCGCCACCGTCTCCCAAGCGTTGCGGAACGCCTCGTCCACCGCGTGCGCGCGCAGGCGCTCCGGCGCGTACGACGCCGCCTCCAGCACCTCCGCGGGCAGGTAGACGCGCCCGTTCTCCAAGTCCTCGCCCACGTCGCGCAGGATGTTGGTCAGCTGCATGGCCACGCCCAGCGCCACCGCGCTGTCGCGCAAACCGTCGTCCACCGGAGAAGCGGCGTGCAGGATGGGCAGCAGCATGAGCCCCACCGACCCGGCCACGTAGTAGCCGTATTCCTCCAGGTCGCCCATCGTTTCCGGCTGACGGAACGACAGGTCGCGACGCTGTCCTTCCAGCATGTCGAAGAAGGGCTGCGCGTCCAGGTCGAACGACGAGCATACCGCGTCGAGCGCGCGCCACAACGGAGCGTCGACCACGGTGCCTGCGAAGAACCGCGCAAGGTCGTCCTGCACCTGCTCGAGCTTCGCCGCGCTGGCGTCGCGGTCGACGCAGTCGTCGGCCAAGCGGCAGAACGCGTACAGCGCGTACACGCTCTGGCGCTTGCAAGCGGGCAGCAGCGAGAACGCTCGGTAGAAACTATGCGAGTTTCGCCTGATCACATCCTCGCACCACGCGAAATCGTCCGCGCGCTCGTCAAGCAAGCTACAGGCGGTCATCGCGCATCAGCTCCTCTGCCGCCAGCTTAGCGCTGAGCAGCACGATAGGCACGCCTGCGCCCGGATGGACGCTGCTGCCGCAGAAGTACAGGCGGTTGCAGTCGGTCGCCTTGTTGTGAGGGCGCCAGTAGTTGCTCTGCCCGAGCGTCGGCCGCAAGCCGAACGTCGCGCCGTCGTAGGCGTTGAACCGCTCGGCGAAATCGAGCGGCGTGTAGGCGCGCTCGAACACGATATGGTCGCGCACGTCCTCGTACACCGTCTCGCGCTCCATGAGGTCGAGCACCCGGTCGCGGTACTCGGCCACTTCCGCGTCCGTCCAGCGGGGCGATGCGGGCGACAGCGGCGGCACCGGCACCAGCACGTACAGCGTCGAACAGCCCTCGGGCGCAAGCGAGCGGTCCAGCGACGAAGGCGCGTAGCAGTAGAACGACGGGTCGTCGGGAAAGCGCGCGTCGTCGAAAATGTCGTCGATGTTGCGCTCGAAATCGGAGGCAAAGCGGATGGAATGCACCGCATCGGAGGGATAGCGTTTGTCCAAGCCCAGGTACAGGATGAAGCACGAGCAGGAGTACTCCATGTCCTCGACCTTATGCGGCGTGTACTTGCCGCGCGCATCGGCCTCGTCGACGAGCTGGGTGATGGCGTAGGGGAAGTCGGCGTCGCACACCACGTAGTCGGCATAGTGCACCGTTCCTCCCGCCTCGACGCCGCAGGCGCAGCCGTTCTCCACCACGATGCGCTCCACCGGCGTGGACGTGCGCAGCTCTCCTCCCTGCTCGAGAAACAGCCGGCCCATGGCCTGCGCCATCGCGTACATGCCGCCCTTCATGAACCACACGCCGTACAGCAGCTCGATCATAGGGATGATCATGTACAGCGAGGGGCCTTCGAACGGCGAGATGCCGATATAGAGCGTTTGGAACGCGAGCGCCTTGCGCAGCCGGTCGTCCTTCACATGATGCGCGACCGACGAGTACGCGTCGCCGAGCGTGTGCAAGCGCAGACCGGCTACCAAGCTTTTCGGGTTGTAGAAATCGATCGGTTTGCGAAACGAGCGTTGCAGGAAGTTGTCCTTCGCGATGAGGTAGCGCTTGTACAGCAGCGCCAGGTACTCGAAGTAACCCTGCGCGTCTTTCTCCCCGACGGCCTCCACGGCGGCGGTCATAGAGGCGAGATCGTTCGATAAGCGCAGACGGTCGCCAGGGCCGAAGGAGATGTCCATGAGCGGTTCGACCTTCTCCATGGGGATGTAGTCGTCGGCATTGCGGCCGCACGTTTCGAACACCTCGCGGTACAGCTCGGGCATCATGACGATGGTGGGACCCACGTCGAACGTGAACCCTTCCTCGCGGATCTGGTTCATCTTGCCGCCCACAAGCGGCTCCTTCTCGAAGAGCGTCACCTCGTATCCGGCATGCTGCAAGCGCGCAGCCGCCGCCAAACCGGCAACGCCGGCACCGATCACGATAACCCGTTTCATGCAACTCCTTCGGTGGAACCCGATACGCTGTCCGGTCATTGTATGGCTCGCGTATCGGCCTTCCGAAGCGGAAAAGTCATCGTGATCTAACCCGTTAGAGCCTCGTCATACCCGCGTTAGATTGCAGGAAGTGACGGCAAGCCGGGTTCCCCGGCCAGATCGGCAAGCGTGACGCCGTCGACGTAGCGCTCGATGACCTCGTCGAGGCCGGCCCAGAAACGCACGGTAGTGCATTCGCCCGCTCGCGGGCAGGCCATCCCCTCTTGCAAATCAAGGCACGCCACCGGGGCCGTGGAGCCTTCCACCGCGCGCAGCACGTCGCCCGCCCCGATAGCGGCCGGCTCCTGTGCCAGCGCGTAGCCGCCGCCCTTGCCGCGCACGCTGCGAAGCAACCCTGCTTGCACGAGCGGACGAGCCAACTGCTCGAGGTACTTGAGCGAGATGTCCTCGCGCTCCGACACCTCGCGCAGGGCAACCTTACCCTCCGCTCCCGCTTGCGCCACGCACACCATGAGCCGCAGCGCATAACGGCCCTTCGTCGATACGAGCACCTCGATCACCCTTCCTTTCCGTTTCGCGCCGCACACGATGGCGATCTCGCGCGGCAGTCCCGCGTCCCTCCATGCGAACGTATCGCGTGAAGCAGTCGTTCGCACCGGAAGGCCGCCGACCGCTTTCCGTAAATTCTAGCAAACTTGTATGATTAAGTCTTGACAATATCCCGTTTGCCACTATCTTAATCCTAGCAAAACTATATGATTAATGAAAGGCACCTCACATGACGATCACGACGCGCGATTCGCTCCTCACCATCCGCGGGCTTTCCGCCTCGGTTGACGAAACCCCCATCCTGCACGATATCGATCTCGCCGTGGGCCCCGGCGAGACCCACGTCATCATGGGCCCGAACGGCGCGGGCAAATCCACGCTCGGCCACGTGGTCATGGGAGATGCCGCCTACCGCGTGGACGGCGGCTCCGTCGAGTTCGACGGCCGCGACATCACCGACCTCTCCCCCGACAAGCGCTCGCGCGCGGGGCTGTTCCTGAGCTTCCAGGCGCCCGTTGAAATCCCCGGTGTGCCCCTGTCAAGCTTCCTGCGCGCAACCGTCGCCGGCCGCGACGGCAAAGAGCTCAAGGGCAAGCAGTTCAAGAAGCACGTGCGCACCCTGGCCGACGAGCTGGACATGGATCCGTCGTATCTCGACCGCGAGCTGGGCGTGGGCTTCTCGGGCGGCGAAAAGAAGAAGCTGGAGATGCTGCAGCTGCTGTTACTGGAACCGAAGCTTGCCATCCTCGACGAGACGGACTCGGGCCTCGACGTGGACGCGCTGGGCGTGGTGTCGCGCGGCATCGACGCGTACCGTCGCGCCACGGGCGGCGCGCTGGTCGTCATCACCCACAACACGCGCATCCTCGAGCACGTCGACGTCGACCGCGTGCACGTCATGGTGCGCGGCCGCATGGTGGCCGAGGGCGACTCCTCGCTCATCGAATCGATCAACGAGCAGGGCTTCGAGCAGTTCGAGCAAGCCGGTGCGGAAGCGGCGCGCGAACCCGTCGCCGCGCTCTAGGAGGCACGCATGACTAAAGAGTTCCGAACCTATGTGGAGGACGTCGACCGCACGCTGTACGACATCAGCGACGCGACCGACCCGTCCCTCCGGCTCGACGCAGGCCTCACGCCCGACATCGTCCGCGAGATCTCGGCCAAGAAGGACGAGCCGTCCTGGATGCTCGACTTCCGCCTCAAGGCGCTCGACACCTACCAGCGCATGGAGGCGCCCGACTGGGGCCCCGGCCTCGAAGGCCTCGACATGGATCACATCGTGACGTACGTGAAGCCCGCCACCGACCAGCAGGCCGATTGGGAAAGCCTCCCCGACGATGTGAAGAACACGTTCGACCGGCTGGGCATCCCTGAGGCCGAGCGCGCCTACCTGGCCGGCGTCGGCGCGCAGTACGACTCCGAGCTGGTGTACCACAACATGCAGAAAACGGCTGCCGACATGGGGATCGTCTATTCCGGCATCGAGGAGGCGCTGCGCGAGCCGAAGTGGGAGGCGCTCATCCGGGAGAAGTTCATGACGCTCATCCCGCCCACCGACCACAAGTTCGCCGCGCTTCACGGCGCGGTGTGGAGCGGCGGCTCGTTCGTCTACGTGCCGAAGGGCGTGAAGCTGGACTTCCCCCTGCAAAGCTACTTCCGCCTGAACGCGAAGGGCGCAGGACAGTTCGAGCACACGCTGATCATCGTGGAGGACGACGCCAGCCTGCACTTCATCGAAGGCTGTTCGGCGCCGAAGTACAACGTGGCGAACCTGCACGCCGGAGCCGTGGAGCTGTTCGTGGGCAAGCGCGCGTCCTTGCGCTATTCCACGATCGAGAACTGGTCGAAGAACATGTACAACCTCAACACGAAGCGCGCCGTGGTGCAGGAGGGCGGCGCCGTCGAGTGGATCAGCGGGTCGTTCGGCAGCCACGTGGGCTACCTCTACCCCATGTCCATCCTGGCCGGGCGCAAGTCGACCAGCAGCTTCACCGGCATCACGTTCGCCGGCGCAGGGCAGAACCTCGACACCGGCTGCAAGGTGGTGCTGGCCGCGCCCGACACGTCGGCCACCGTGGAGACGAAGTCCATCTCGAAGGGCGGCGGCGCCTCCACGTTCCGCTCGTCCATCGTGGCCACCGAGAACGCGCGGGGCGCGGCCGCCAGCGTGTCGTGCCAGTCGCTCATGCTGGACGACATCAGCCGGTCGGACACCATCCCGGCCATGGACATCCGCTGCAAGCACGTGGACATCGGCCACGAGGCCACCATCGGGCGCATCGGCGACGACAAGGTGTTCTACCTGATGAGCCGCGGCGTGTCCGAGGAGGAGGCGCGCACGATGATCGTGAACGGATTCGCCGACCCCGTGTCGAAGGAACTGCCGCTGGAGTACGCCGTGGAGATGAACAACCTGATTAAGCTAGAAATGGAAGGGGCCATCGGATAATGGGAACCCTCACGATAGAACACGCGAACGCGATGCCCGCCCCTACCTGGCATCGCCTGCACGTCAACGACGTGGACATAGAGCTGCCGAGCGGCCTTGCAGCCGCCCAGCAGGTGGAAGTGTCGTGCGAGGAAGGGCTGTGGGGAGAAGCGGATGCGTTCGACCGCGCGCTCCTTTCCTTGGATGCCTGCGCCCCCATGGCCGCGGAGAGCGGAGCCTCCCCAGAAGAGGACGCTGCCATGGAGGGGCTCGACGCTCCCGCCCTCTCCCTCTACCAGCAGCAAGCGCTCGAGAACCGCTACCTCTCCCCCGCCGACGTCTTCGCCACCGGCATGGGCGACGAGGCACGCGAGTACCTCGAGTTCGTGGCGGGCGATCCCGTCGTGCTGGCCACGCGCCCTGACGAGCGCACCTGCGCAACGGTGCGCGTCGAGGGCGTGGACGGCGCTGCCAACGCGGCCGCCGTCAACGTGGTGGCCGCTCCGGGCTCGTCGCTGTCGCTGGCCGTCGCGCTCGATTCGCCCGCGCCGGGCGCGGGCGTCGTGGGCGTGCGGCTGCGCGTGTTCGCCGGCGCCGATGCGCGGGTGGACGTCGCCGTCACGCAGACGCTCGACGACGGATGGGTCGCGCTCGACGACACGGGCATCGTGGCGAGCGAGCGCGCCCGCGTGCAGGTGCGCCACACCGTGCTGGGCGCGGGCCGCGCCTACACGGGGCTCGACGCCGACCTGCGCGGCGACGACGCGCGCCTCGACATCGACACGCGCTACCTGGGGCACGCCTCCCAGCAGCGCGACTTCAACTACGTCGCGCACCAGCGTGGACGGCGCACCGTGTGCAACCTCGACGCGAACGGCGTGCTGGCGGGCGAATCGGAGAAGACGCTGCGCGGCACCATCGAGCTCGTGCACGGCTGCAAGGGTTCCGTCGGCTCCGAGCAGGAGACGGTGCTGCTTGCCGACGAGCGCGTGGCGAACCGCACCGTGCCCGTCATCCTCTGCGACGAGGACGACGTGGCCGGCAACCACGGCGCCACCATCGGCCACGTGCGTCCCGAGCAGCTGTTCTACCTGGCCAGTCGGGGCATCTCGCCCGAAGACGCCGAGCGCTTGTTCATCACCGCCTCCTTCGAGGAAGCGGCCATCAACGCGCCCGACCAGCGCACCCGCGCATCCGTAACCCGCCTCGCCGCCGCCCGCGGCATCGAGATCGAGGAGGCCGTCGCATGAGCATCGACATAGCCGCGAACCCCTACAAGCAGGACTTCCCCCTGCTGGCGGCCAACCCCGGCCTCGCCTTCCTCGACAGCGCAGCCACGGCCCAGCGCCCTGCCGTCGCCCTCGACGCGCAGCGCCGCTTCTACGAGAAGATGAACGCGAACGCCCTGCGCGGCCTTTATCGCCTGTCGGTGGACGCCACCGAGGCCATCGACGAGGCCCGCGCCCACGTCGCGCGTTTCATCGGCGCCGCCGATGCGCGCGAGGTCGTGTTCTGCCGCAACGCCAGCGAAGCCCTGAACCTCGTGGCGAAAGCGTTCGCCCCCACCGTGCTGGAACCCGGCGACGAGGTGTGCATCACCATCATGGAGCACCACTCGAACCTCATCCCCTGGCAGCAGGCGTGCCGCGCGGCGGGCGCGCGCCTCGTGTACCTGTTCCCCGACGAGGACGGCGTGATCGGCGAGGAGGAGCTGGACGCGAAGATCGGCCCGCGCACCAAGATTGTCGCGGCCGCCCACGTGTCGAACGTCCTCGGCATCGAGAACCCCATCGAGGCCATGGCCGAGCGCGTGCATGCGCACGACGGCTTCATGGTGGTTGACGGCGCGCAATCGGTGCCGCACCTGCCCGTCGACGTGCGGAAACTCGGCGCCGACTTCTTCGCGTTCTCGGCGCACAAGGCGCTGGGGACCTTCGGCGTGGGCGTGCTGTGGGGCAAACTCGACCTGCTGGAGGCCATGCCGCCGTTCCTTACGGGCGGCGAGATGATCTCGTCGGTCACGCAGGAAGGGGCCGTGTGGGCGCCCGTGCCCGAGAAGTTCGAGGCCGGCACGCAGGACGCCGCCGGCATCGTGGCGACGGCCGCCGCGCTGGGCTACCTCGAGGGCATCGGCTGGGACGCGTTGCAGGCGCGCGAGCAAGCGCTCGTGCGCGCCGCCATGGAACGTCTGGCGGCGCTGCCCTACATCCGCATCATCGGCCACCCCGACCCGGCGCAGCACCACGGCGCCATCAGCTTCGAGGTGGACGGCATCCACCCGCACGACGTGGCCAGCATCCTCGACGAGCACGACGTGGCCATCCGCGCCGGGCACCATTGCGCCCAGCCGCTGCTGGCGTGGCTGGACGTGGAGTCGTGCTGCCGCGCGTCGCTGGCGTTCTACAACGACGAGGGCGACATCGACGCGCTCGTCGACGGCCTGGACGGCGTTTGGAGGACCTTCAATGGCTAGCATCTACACCGCGGCGCTCATGGAGCACAACGCGCATCCCGACTACAAGTACCAGATGGAAGAGCCCACGTGCACGCACGACGGCGTGAACCCCAGCTGCGGCGACGAGCTGACGTTGGCGCTGCGCCTGAGGGGCGATCGTATAGAGGAGGCCGCCTTCACCGGCCACGGTTGCGCCGTGAGCCAGGCGGCGGCCGATATGATGGCCGACCTCGTCACCGGCGAGACCGTGGGCGAAGCGCGCCGCTTGAGCGGCCTCTACCTCGACATGATCAAGGGACGCCCGCTCACCGACGAGGAGCGCGCCGACCTCGACGAAGCCGCCGAGCTCGAATCCATCGCCCGCATGCCCGCCCGCGTCAAATGCGCCGAGCTGGCCTGGAGAACGCTGGAGAAGCTGCTGGACCAGCAACTGGCGCAAGCATAACCCCTCTACCACGCAAAACGCTTCCTCAATAGCGCACTCGCGAGCCAGATACTCGTGAGTACGCTATTCTGCGCAACGACCTGCTTCTTGTTTCAACCGCCGACCTCTTCGAAGACCTGTAAGCTCTCCCATCGCGGGGCGCCCTTCGCGCAGGGCGCCCCGCATGCTCGCTCACACCACCTGGTGCCGCCTGAACGCGCGGGCGGCCAGGGGCACGCACGCCGCCAGCACGAGGGCGTAGACGCACGCGAGCAGACCTATGAGGTCGATGACGAACGACCCGACCGGATACGATACGAGCGAGTTGAACAGCACCTGGTCGTTCAAGCCGTTGATCGGAAACAGGTACAGCGCGTGCAGCAGCACGGCGTTGCCGCCGGAGGGGATCATGCCCGTAAGGAAGATGAGCGCCGCACAGGCGGCGAAGATGGCCAGCTGGGAGCGCAGCTTCGACGACAACAGCAGCGTGAGACCCGCCAACCCCAGCGTCATGAGGTAGGCTATCCCCACCGCCGTCCAGGTCGCCTCGGCCATCGTGAGGTCGTACGGGATGGACAGCGACAGCACCTGCACCGGCAAGTCCCCGCCCTCGGCACCGAAGAACGCGAGCGCCGCGCCCATGATGATGAGCGTCGCCAGCGCGAAGTAGGCCGTGGCGAAGGCGAGCGCGGCGACGATCTTCGCCGCCACCAGCTTCGAGCGGCCGTAGCGCGACGAGAGCAGCACGGCGTCGGTGCGGTCTTGGTACTCCCCCGAGAACACGGGCGTGAGCGCGATGCAGACGGCCACCATCGCGAAGGCGAAGAACCCGAGGCAAGCCAGCACGTCGCTCCATCCTCCCGCATACCCGTAGGCCAAAGGCTCGCCCACCCCATCCTGCTTCTCCGTCCAGTACGCGCGCTCGGCATCGGAATACGTCCACGTACCGCCCATGCCGTTGTCGAGCGTGCGCTGTAGCTTGCCCGCGATGGCTTCGTAGAACCCGTCGGCGGCGCCGTCGTCGAGCTGCGCCGCCACCTGGTACGGCTCGAGGGCGCCTGCCTTCCACGGCGAGAACAGGTAGACGTAATACGGGTCGTACAGCATGCGGAACTCGTCTTCGCCGTACGCCTGCTTCATGAGCGCGTACGCCGCGTCGTCGCTCAGGCCGGCCACGTCGGCGGGATCCACCTTCGAGAACGCGAGCGCCAGGTAGGCGGCCACCTCTTCCCGCACGCGATCGGCGTCCAGCACGCCCTCGTGCGCGACGGCCTTCTCCTTCTGATGCGCGATGGCGGCGGTGCCGGTCAGCACCTCGTCGGCGTTCGATGTCGTCCTCGTCTGCGCGACGTTGAGCGCCATGATGCCGCACAGCATCACGAGGATGCCTGCGCAGGCAATGAGCGACGTGCGGCGCACGAGCAGCTTCTTGAGTTCGAATCTCACCAGATCAAGCATGGTATATTCCTTCTCTCACCAGTTGAATAAAAGTCAGCGAGAAGCGTCGAGGTGCTCGAGATCGCCCCGTTTCGCGGCCGAGCGTGCTTCGCACGTGAGGGCAAGCGAAAAAGAGGCGAGATCAAGTGCATCGACGCTTCGCAGCGTCGGCACGTTCCGCTGTCCGTCAGGACAGCGGAACCACCTCGTCGCGGAACACGTACAGGTACACATCTTCCAGCGTGGGATCGAGCGCCCGCGCGCCGGCCACCGGAGCCTCGTCGGCCACGACGCGCACCACCGCGTGCCCGTCGGCAGCGTAGTGGACGTTGCTCACGCAGCTCGCAGCCGCCAGCTCGTCGGCGCGGCGCGCGTCCACATGGCACTCCCACACCTTGCCCGTCACCGTCGCGACGATATCCGTCGGCGCGCCCTGCATGATGAACGCACCCGCGCGCATGACGAGGATTTCGTCGGCGATGTACTCGACGTCCGACACGATGTGCGTGGACAGGATGACGATCTTGTCTTGCGCGAAGCTGGCGATGAGGTTGCGGAACCGCACGCGCTCTTTCGGGTCGAGCCCGGCCGTGGGCTCGTCGAGCACCAGCACCGCCGGGTCGTTCAGCACGGCCTGCGCTATGCCCAGCCGCTGCTTCATGCCTCCCGAGAACGTGCGCACCTTCTGCCGCGCCACGTCGGCGAGGCCCACCGTTTCCAGCAGCTCGAGCGAGCGGCGGCGCGCCGCGCGGCGATCGAGCCCCTTGAGCGCCGCCAGGTAGCACATGAAGTCGAGCGCCGAGAAGTCGGGGTAGTAGCCAAAGTCCTGCGGAAGGTAGCCCAGCCGGGCGCGGTACTCGTCGCCGAGCAGGCGCACGTCGCGGCCGTCGAAGCGTATCTCGCCGGACGTGGGGCGCAGCACGTCGCACACTATGCGCATGAGGGTGGTCTTGCCTGCGCCGTTCGCTCCCAGAAGGCCGTACACGCCGGGCGTCAACCGGGTCGACACGCGGTCGACCGCGATCTTTGATCCGAACTGCTTGGTCAGGCGGTCTATCGTCAGGTCCATGCCATGCTCCTTGTCATCATAGAGTCGTCGAATTCCGGGATTCGCCGGCATCGCCGGGCTCATCGGGCAGCCGACGCGGGGGCGAACACGTCGAGGCCGCCCTCGATGCCGCGAATCCACGTGCGCACCTCGTGCGCGGCCCAGCCGAGCGAGCCCGCCGCCACAAGCGCCCATGCCCATGTCGACGCCTGGGCGTACGCATCGGGGACGAGGGAGAACGCCGCATACGTTCCCGCGATCACCAGCAGCGCCCACGCGCACGACAGCGCCAGCGCCTGCGATGAGGGGCACCGGCGCGCCACGAGCAGCGCGCCCGCGCACGAGAGGAAGTAGGGAACGCACGCGTGCACGAGCGACGCGAAGGGATCGGCGCCGAGCATGACAGGCGCCGCGAGCGCGATGGCGGTGACCGTCACCACGTCCGAACACCCCAGCACGATGAGCCGCGCCAGCGCGACCGCGCGGCAGTCGAAGCGGCAGGCGTACTCGAGTTCGGCCACGCGGTGCGCAGCGCTGGCTAGCAGCTCGGGCAGGCCCACGAGCACCGTCGCCGCCGCCAGCATGCCCGAGACGACCGGGATGCCGTGCGCCATGCCGCTCGACGGGAGGCAGAGGACCGCCATGACGGCCACGAGCGCGAGCTGGGCCACCCATACGCGCGGATGGATGAAGCGCGCCTGAGCGGCGACGAACCCGGCGAACGTCGCCTCACGGCTCCGCTCGCCCACGGTTGCGCCCGCCGCGGCCTCCGCGCTCGCGCTCGACCGCTGCTCCGACGCCACCGCCGCGCGCACGGCGGCGAGGGCCGCCGCCTTCGACATCTCGTCCGGCGCGCCGCGCTCGGCGCGGTAGTGCGCCCGCAGCAGCCGCTCCACGTCCCGCTTTCCCACGTCGCTCATGCTTCGTCCTTTCCTTCCAGCCCTCGCCGCAGCTCCGCGAGCGCACGGTTGAGCCGCCGGTTCACCGCGAACCGCGACACTCCCAGCACGTCCGCGATCTCGCCCACTTTGAACCCCTGGTCGAAGCGCAACTCCACCACATCGCGCAGCTCAGGGGAGAGCGCGTCAACCAGCGCACCCACCTCGCCGTCCCCGATCGCCATCGCCGGGTCCGCATCGGGCGAGCCGTCGGGCACGTCCACGTCGAGAGGCCCGACGGGAAGACGCCGCGCCCGCGCGGCGTCGATGCAGAGGTTGCGCGCGATGGTGAACAGGTACGCGAGCGGCTTGCCGTCGAGCGGCGAGCGCCCGCTGCGCACGAAACGCAGGAACGCCTCCTGCGCCACGTCCGGCGCGTCGTCGTAGAACGGAGCATGCCGCCGGCAGTACGCCAGCACGTCGTCGTAATGCTCTTCGACCAAGCGATCGAACGCCTCGCCGTCTCGCAGCCTGTTCTTCAAGCCCCGCTTCACCTCCTCTATCCTCTATAACGAATCCTACGATCGATCCGTGCGGGTTCAGCTGAAAAATTTCCGGACGCATTCGCCCGGATGCCCCTCGTGCTTCACCCAGCGAAGCGGTATACTTTCCCAACCCTACCACCTTCGAGAAAGGAATCCCCTGTGAAGACGCTTGCCAAGATTAGCGACTTCGCGGGAAAGTACATGGCGATCATCGCACTCGCCGTCGCGATTATCGCCTTGGTCTTTCCCGACCCCGTGTCCGCCGTCGTGAAGACCAGCTACGTGAACATCCTGCTGGGCATCGTGATGTTCGGCATGGGCATGACCCTCAAGCTGGCCGACTTCAAGGTGGTGTTCACGAAGCCGAAAGCTGTCATCGTGGGCATCCTGGCGCAGTTCGTTATCATGCCGGTGCTGGCGTTCCTGCTGACGATGGTGTTCCAGCTGCCGCCCGAGCTGGCCGTGGGCGTGATCCTCGTGGGCTCGTGCCCCGGCGGCACCAGCTCCAACGTCATGACGTATCTGGCGAAAGGCGACGTGGCGCTGTCGGTGGGCATGACCGCATGCACCACCATCATGGCGCCCATCGTCACGCCGCTGCTTGTGCTGCTGTTCGCCGGCCAGACCGTGGACGTGAACGTGGTCGATATGTTCCTGTCCATCGTGCAGGTGGTGCTCGTGCCCATCGCGCTGGGCTTTCTCATCAACTACTTCTTCGAGAAGGCGGCTCGGGCCGCGTCGGCCGTTCTGCCGCTCGTGTCGGTGATCGGCATCTCGCTCATCATCATGGCCGTGGTGGCCGCCAACCAGGCGAAGCTGCTGACGGTGGGGCCGCTCGTCATCGCCGTGGTGATGCTGCACAACCTGCTGGGCTACGCGCTGGGATACCTGACCGGGCGGGCGCTGCGCCTGTCGAAGGCCCAAATGCGCACGCTGTCCATCGAGGTGGGCATGCAGAACTCCGGCTTGGCCACTTCGCTCGCCACGGTGCACTTCGCCAGCATGCCGCTGGCCGCGGTGCCCGGTGCCGTGTTCAGCGTGTGGCACAACATCTCCGGCGCAGTGTACGCGAACATTCTCGCCCGCTCGGCCGGCAAAGACGCCGTCGAGGCGGACGAGGTCGAACAGGCTGCCGCGTAGCGGGCGCACGTTGCCGCGGGAAGGCCCGCACGAAGCACACGAACGAAGCCTGCCGGCTTAGCGCATGGGGCGCAGGCCACTCGTTCCACCGCCCGAACCACGCGTCACGAAATCGGCGTTTGGTGCCGGGGCGCCGCTGGCGTACAATCGAATCCAGCATGAAAAGCATCGCGCGGCGAACGCACGCCCGACGGAAAGAGGACATAATGGCGGACACCACAAGCAGCATCGAGCTCGGCTTCATCGGGTTCGGCAACATGGCCCAGGCGATGGCGCAGGGCCTCGTGGACTCGGGCGCGCTTTCGGGCGAGCACATCCACGCGTGCGCGGGACACTTCGACAAACTGCAGGCCTCGGCCGAGAAGCTCGGCGTGAACGCCTACCGCGAGGCGGCCGAGGTGGTGAGAGCCAGCGACTTCGTCGTCCTGGCGGTGAAGCCCTACCTCATCGAACAGGTGGTGGAGCCGGTGCGCGACCTGCTTGCCGACAAGGCCGTGATCTCGGTGGCCGCCGGGCGCGACTTCGCGTTCTACGAGGGCGTCCTCGCTCCGAACAGCCGTCACCTCAGCACCATCCCCAACACGCCCATCGCCGTGGGCGCGGGCGTGATCGCCTGCGAGCAGCGCCACTCGCTCACCGACGAGCAGCTGCAGACGTTCGAGAACCTGTTCGGCCGGATCGCGCTCATCGAATGGGTCGACGGCAAACTGCTGTCCACGGCCAGCTCCATCGCCGGCTGCGGCCCCGCGTTCGCCGCGATGTTCCTGGAATCGCTCGGCGACGCCGGCGTGAAGCACGGCCTGCCGCGCGCCACCGCCTACCGCCTCGCGGCGCAGATGATGATGGGCACCGCCAAGCTTCATCTGGAAACCGGCACGCATCCCGGCGCGATGAAGGACGCCGTGTGCTCGCCGGGCGGCACCACCATCAAGGGCGTGGCCGCGCTCGAGAAGGACGGCTTCCGCGGATGCGTGATCGACGCCATCGACGCCATCGAAGGCGAGTAGGGCGTCACACGACCCAATAGAACGTCGTTGTCGCCCGAAAGCCTCGTTTTCGGACGAAGAAACGCGGCTTTCGGGCGACAACGGGATCCCATGACGAAGGGGGTCTGCCGCGCGGCAGACCCCCTTCCCGTTCGACTTCGTTTAACGCCTAGAAGCCGAACATGGCCGTCGTCAGGTAGCGCTCGCCTGTGTCGGGGAGGATGACGACGATGGTCTTGCCCTTGTTCTCGGGACGGCGCGCCAGCTGGGTGGCGGCGGCCACGGCCGCGCCCGACGAGATGCCCACGAGCAGGCCCTCCTTCGCCGCCAGCTCGCGACCCACCGCGAACGCGTCCTCGTCGGCGACGGTGATCACCTCGTCGTACACCGCGGTGTCCAGCGTGTCGGGCACGAAGCCCGCGCCGATGCCCTGGATCTTGTGCGCGCCCGCGCGCCCCTCGGACAGCACCGGCGACGCGGCCGGCTCTACGGCCACAACCTGCACGTCGGGGTTCATGCGCTTGAGGTACGCGCCCGCGCCGCTCACCGTGCCGCCCGTGCCCACGCCCGCCACGAAGATATCCACGTCGCCGCCCGTGGCCTCCCAGATCTCAGGGCCCGTGGTAGCCTCGTGGACGGCCGGGTTCGCCGGGTTCGTGAACTGTCCAACGATGAACGAGTTGGGGATCTCGGCCGCCAGCTCCTCGGCGCGTGCGATGGCGCCTTTCATGCCCAGCGCGCCGTCGGTCAGCACCAGCTCGGCGCCGTAGGCCTTCATGAGGTTGCGACGCTCGACGGACATCGTCTCGGGCATGGCTATGATCAGGCGCATGCCGCGCGCGGCGGCGATGGCGGCCAAGCCGATGCCGGTGTTGCCCGACGTAGGCTCGATGAGCACGGTGTCGGCGTCTATCTTGCCGGACGCCAGCGCGTCGTCGATCATCGCCTTAGCGACGCGGTCCTTGACGGAGCCGGCCGGATTGAACGACTCCACCTTCCCCACGATGATAGCGTCCAGGTCGTTGTTCTTCTCGTAGTTCGTCAGCTCCACCAGAGGCGTGCCGCCGATCAGCTCCGATACGCTTTTGTACACGGTCATGATGTGCCTGCTTTCCCGTCTTCCGATCGCGCGCCGCGCGGGCGCCGACCGATGCCCGCGCGCGGCGGGTTCCCTATGTGTCGCACTAAATCCTACTGTATCACTATGTATTAGTCAAGCAGCTGTCGACGGCATCGATCTCGAAGCCTTCCGCATCCAACCGAGGCTTTTCCACCGATCCGCGGTCATTATAGCTCTTCCATTCGATGGAGCCCGTCGGGAAGAACAGGAGATCGAGCCCTCGCAACGCGAGAGCGCAGAACGAGCTTCCCGGATGAAGGAGATGCCGACGCCACGCTGCTGGCCTCCGAGGTCATCCTGCAAGAAGCGGAGGCAGCGGGGTTCTGGGGCTAGGCGCCCTCCCCTTCGGCTCGCTGCTCGGCCAGCAGCAGGTCCACCATGCGGCCGTAGCTGCGCATGCCGTCGGCCTGGTCGTTCGCCTTGAGGTAGGTGTCGTTGGCGGCGTTGGAGACGTCTTGGATCGGGCCCTCGTACTGCGCCCAGTGCTCCGCGCGCTGGGCGAGATCGCGCCGCACCGCCGCCGACAGCCCCGAGCCGATCGCCTTCGCCGCCTCCGGATCCACCTTCCTCAGCGCCGATACGGCGTTGTCGTACGCCAGCAAGTAGCCGCTGTAGCGCATCAGCGCGTCGTCCGACTGCTTGCAGGCCAAATACGCGATGAAGTTCGCCTCGTCCTCGCGCATGAAGCCGCACTGATGCGCCAGCTCGTGGGTCATGGTCCACGGAACGACGAAGAACGGGTTGTCCACGTTGATGTTCGACTCCATCGTGAAGGGGAAGAACATGCCGCCGATGTTCGCGTACGACATCAGCTCGGAGGCGAGCACCGGCTTCGGCGGCGAGTACAGCGGCCGATCCAGCACCGGGTACTGCTCGGCCAGCTTCCGCATGGCCTCCACCGACTCCTGCGCGTACTGCTCGAACTGGCCGGGCTCGGCGTCGAACAGGTCCGCGTCGTCGCCCAGCTGCGCTCGCGTCTGGCCCAGGTCGTCGGCCAGGGAGGACGCGAGCCGCACGAGCTCCTCCTGGCGCTGCGCCGCGTCGGCGTCGGCTTCTTCCACATCGTAGCCGGTGTGCTGGGTGAAGGTGTAGCGGTAGTAGTTCAGCCCGCACAAAGCGGTGAACAGAAAATACACCACGCAGCAGATGGACACAGCCCCCATGACGGCACGGTAGGCGACCGTACCGCGCTCGCCCTTGCTCACGACGAGCTTGCGGACGCAGTACACGACGTATCCCACGCAGAACAGCAGGAACAGCGCCGCAACCCACTCGGCCACCGAGAAGCTCACAAGCGACGGCAGAAATCCCACGACGCTGGACAGCGCCGGGTACACGCCCTGGGCGTACACGTGCTCCGCCCAATCGGGATGCTGCCGCGCGTACGAGGTCGCCGCAAGCGCGACGATGCCGAGCGGTACGAACAGCATCCTCTTGAGCAAGAACTTCCGTATGCCCCGTTTCGATTCGTCGGTTTCCATAGGGTGACAGTATAGCCCGACGAAGCACGCGCACCGCTCCCCCGCCACCATCCTCACCGCATCACCCAAAGCGATGAGCGGGTAGCGCCAGACGCAGACGGGACCGCTGCAAGAAACCCGGGCGTTTCTGCACAAAAACCCGCGACGTTTGATATCGTAGGGGCCGAACGCTGAGAGCCGTCGACAGCGCGTCCCCAAAATGCCCGATCAGGATCGCAGGCCCTCGCAGCCGCAATGCGGGAGATAGACGCGAAGACCTTCCAAAGCCATACGTCGGCGTTTTTTGTGCAGCGCGCAGCGTTTTTCGTGCACGGCAGACCGAGACGGGCAACCCGAGAGCAAGCCCAAACTCCCGCCAACGAGGGCGCGCAAGCGGGAGCGGCTCGCACCCTACAAGTCGTCCACCAGGGCGCTCGACTTGGCGTAGGCGGTGCTGCGGGCTTCGAAGAAGTCGGTCTTGATCATGTTCGCGTTCGAGAACTGGCTCACCCACGACATGCTCTCCGGCTCGCGCTCGTGGCCCTCGTACAAAGGCTCGAAGCCCAGCTGCGTGCAGCGCAGGTTGCCCAGGTACTGGATGTAGTCGGTCACCATCTGCTTGTTGAGGCCGGCCACCTCGTCGCCGATGGCGTAGTGGCCCCAGCGTATCTCTTGCTCGCAACCCTCCTTGATCATGGCGCGGTACTCCTCCACCAGCTCGGGCGTGAACAGCTCCGGCTCTTCCTCTTTCAGTTCCAACAGGATGTTGCGGAACAGCCACAGGTGCGTGTTCTCGTCGCGGTTGATGTAGCGGATCTCCTGCACCGACCCCGGCATGAGGTTGTTGCGCCCCAGGTTGTAGAAGAACATGAAGCCGCTGTAGAAGTACACGCCCTCCAGGATGTAGTTCGCCACCAGCACGCGCGCGAGCGCCTCAGGGCTCTTGTCGTCCTGAAACTGGTTGTACAGGTTGCCGATGAACTCGTTGCGCGCCAGCAGATGCTCGTCCTCCTTCCACTGGTACAGCACGTCGTTGCGCTCCTGCGGTTCGCAGATGGTGTCCAGCATGTAGCTGTAGCTCTGGCTGTGCACCGTCTCCTGGAAGGTCTGGATGGCCAGGCACAGGTTCACCTCGTTGGCCGTGATGTACTCGCCCACGGCAGGCAGGTTCGCCGATTGCAGGCTGTCAAGAAAGATGAGGAACGACAGGATCTTGTCGTAGGCGCGCCGCTCAGACGCGGGCAGCTTGCGGTAGTCCTTTATGTCCACCCCGAGGTTGATCTCCTCGGGTATCCAGAAGTTGTTCATAGCCTGGCGATACCAGTCGCTCACCCACTCGTACTTCATATTGTTGAAGTCGTTCAGGTTCGTCGTATTCCCCCCGATCATCCGCCGATCCAGCACATCGGTGTCGCCAAGGGGGTTGAACAACGGCTTCTTCTTCAACTGGCTCATAAAACTCTTCCTTCCAGAAAATCAGCTACGGACGAACAATGGCGCAAAGGGCGAGCGAAGCGACGCCCGTCAGGTTGAACCACGATCAGGGAGGGGGTTCGGCGCGTTCACCAAGCGACCTGCTTGCAGGCAGCCGGGGCGCGGTGCCCACCAAGCGAGTTCCATCACGTCGGGGCTGGGGGCGGTGCCCACCAAGCGAGTTCCGCAGCGAAGCGAGGACTGTCTGAGCGACTGGGCATTGCCCCCAGCCCCATCTCACAGGTGGAACCCGGCGACTGGGCACCGCACCCCGGCTGCCGTCGCGCAGGTGGAGCTCAGCGACTGAACATGCCGGACCCCCTCCCGTCCCCCAGGTTCAACCTACGACGAACACACTTCGCATTCTTCCACTTCCAGGCTCTTCGACCGCACGTAATAGATGGTTTTCATGCCTTCCTCCCAGGCCAGCAGGTACAGATCCAGCACCCGCCTGAACGTGTACTCGTTCGTGATGTACAGGTTCATGCTCTGCGCCTGATCGATGTGCCGCTGGCGCACGCCGCAGGCGCGCACCGACCACGCCTGGTCGATGAGGTGGGCATTCTTGTAGTACCAGAACGTGTCCATCGACAGCTCGGGCGCCACACGCGGCATGAGGCCGTTCTTCTTCTCCTCCAAAAAGTAGCGGTTCATCACCGGGTCGAGCCCCGCAGTGGTGCCGGCGATGATGCTGGTGGAGCTGGTGGGCGCCACGGCCAGCAGGTAGCCGTTGCGCAGGCCGTGCTCGGCCACGTCGCGCGCGAGCTCGGCCCAGCGCCCGTCCGTAAGGCCGCGGTCGCGGAAGTACTCGCCCGTCTGCCAGCCGCTTCCCTCGAAAAAGCCGTACGCGCCCTTCTCCCGCGCGATGGCGCAGCTGGCGCGCACCGCCGCGTAATGCACGTCGCCGAACACGCGCTCGGCGAAGGCCAGATGCTCTTCGCTCTCCCACCGGATGCCGCTTTTCGCCAGCAGATGGTGGTAGCCGCTCACGCCCAGGCCAATGGGACGGTACTGCCGATTGTTGATCTGGGCGTAGGGCACCGGGAAGAAGTTGAGGTCGATGACGTTGTCCAGCGCGCGTACCGCGCTTTCGGTGACGTGCGCAAGCTCGTGCGGATCGCCCATGTCGATATGACCCAGCGACAGGCTGGCCAGGTTGCACACCACGAACGCGCCCGGCTTCGTCACGGTGACCACCACCTGCTCGCCGTCCACGTCCTCGATGCGCTGCTCGAGCTGCTCGATGGCGCCCATGTTCTGCGCGATCTCGGTACACAGGTTGCTGCAGTAGATCATGCCTCGGTGCTTGTTCGGGTTCGCCCGGTTCACCGCGTCGCGGTTGAAGGTGAACGGCGTGCCCGTTTCCACGGCGCTCTTGATGATGAGGCGGATGACGTCCTTGATGGGGATCGCGCGCTTCTTGATGCGCGCGTCGGCCACGCACTCCAGGTACTTGCGCGTCCATTCCTCGCCGTAGCAGTCCTCCAGCGCGTAGCCTTTCACCGTGAGGATCTCGTGCGGGCACATGAGGTACCAGTCGCCCTCGATGTTGTCGCGCGCCTGCTGCCAGAAGTAGTCCGGATAGCACACGGCCGGGAACACGTCGTGCGCCTTCATGCGGTCGTCGCCGTTGTTCGTGCGCAGAGCCAGGAACTCGGGCAGGTCGCGGTGCCACGCGTCGAGGTACACCGCCACGGCGCCCTGGCGCATGCCCAGCTGGTCCACCGCCACGGCCGTGTCGTTGGCCAGGCGGATCCACCGGATGACGCCGCCGGCCGCCCCGTCGAAGCCGCGGATGGCGCTGCCGCTGGCGCGCACCTTGCCGAAGTACAGGCCCATGCCGCCGCCGTACTTGCTCACCTTCGCGAAGTTGTCGATGCTGCGGTAGATGCCGTCCAGGCTGTCGGGCACCGTGTCGATGAAGCACGACGACAGCTGATGGAACGGCTTGCGCGCGTTCGACAGCGTGGGCGTGGCCATGGTCACTTTCAGCGTGGACAGCATGTCGTAAAAGCGGCGCACCCACCCCATGCGCTCGTCGGGGCGCTCCTCCATGGCAAGGTGCAGCGCGATGCCGAGGAACATCTCCTGCGGCGACTCCAGCGGCGCGCCCTGATGCGTGCGGATGACGTAGCGGTCGAGCAAAAGCTGCAGGCCGGCGTAGGTGAACAGGTCGTTGCGGCTAAGATCGATGAAGCCGGCCGCCTCGTCCAGCTCGGCGGGCGTGTAATGCTGCAGGATGTAGTCGCCGTACAGGCCCTCCTCGGTAAGGAAGGCCACCTTCTGCGCGAACGTCTCGATGTGCCGGGCGGCCAGGCGCTCGGCCAACGCGCGATCGAACTGCACCATCAGCAGGCGCGCGGCGATGATCTCCCAGCGCGGCGCCTCCTGCGTGGTCAGCTCCACCGCCGCCTTCACCAGCATGGCCAGCAACTGGCCGTCGGCAGCGTCGGGCTTGGCGAACGACTGGAACTTGGCGCTGAGGTGGGCAAGCTCGTACTCCTCGCCGGGGAACTCCTTCTGCACCGACGCCAGCACGCCCGGCAGCGCGGGCACGCTCGGCAGCTGGGCGCACAAACGCTCGCGCGCGGCGCGCTTGCGGGCGCGGTCCTCGCGGTACAGGATGTAGCTTTTCAGCTCCTCGTAATGGTTCGCTTCCATGAGGGCGCGCTCCACGAGATCCTGCACGTCCTCCACCGAGACGGAGCCGCCTTCGCCCTGCTCCGCGCTCGCCATCGCGCGCTCGATGCGCGCGATGAGGCGGTCGGCCTCGTCATCATCTAGCACCGTGCCCACGCTGGCGAAGGCCGCGCCCATGGCGCGCTTGATCTTGCCAGCCTCGTAGGCTTCCACGGTGCCGTTGCGCTTGGAAATCTGCATGATGTCGTCTCGCCCTTCGTTCTCCGATTGCGGTGCGTTTTGAGAGCGACCATCGTATCACAATATGTTACAAAAATCGCAACATATTGGGGAACGGATAGGCAACGCCCACCACATCGACGAAGGCGACTGACCCGCCGAGCGCGCAAAAAACGGCAGGCGACGCAGAACGGTCGCCCGCCAACCTGCAGCTTCACGGCCGAAAGCAGCGCGCAGCCGACGGGAACGCGACCCCGGGCGACGAGCCGGAGGATCGATGTGCGGCGAAATCGAGCTTTTGGCAGTCTGAGCCCGGTTTCTTTCGCCGTTTCGAAACCGCAGGAAAACGCGACCTGGGGTTTTTCCTCGCGGCATTCCGGACAAAAACCCGATGACTGCCAAAAACCCGATTTCGCCGCACATCAAGCGAGCGGAACCGTCGCACCCGTCGCGAAACCAACCCGACCGAGCAGGGCGGTCGCCTACTTCTTCGCGCGATCGTACTAGTCGGCGCCGACGACCACTTCCACGGAGCTCCCGTCCCCCACGACATCCCCTCCACGAGGGGCTCGACGGTTTCGATGCCCAACTCGTCGGCCACCTCCTGCGCCTGCGGGCGATTGCCTCCTCGCTCCGAGAACCGTCACGAGCAGTGCACGCCTTGCCAAGCGCGAAGGTGCGGTTCGGCTGCTGGGGTATAATCCTGCATACGTGGGAAGGGGATGCATGAAATCGCTGGAACGGGTGCACGGGACGACCGGCATCAAAATCATCATCGGCTCGGCTTTTTTCTGGGCTTGGCTCGACGCGTTGTTCATGAGCATGTTTTTCGTCCGGCCGGAGGCCGAGGGCTTCATGGCCGAGATGGCCACTATAGCCGTGTTCGGTCTGAGCCTGCCGTGGCTCGCGCTGTCGCTGGCCAAGCCGGCCGCATGCAACGGCCTGCTGGCGAAGAAGCGCGTGCCGCTCGCGTTCGCCGCGCTGGGCACGGCGGGCTCGCTGCTGCTCCTGCTTGCCGGCATCAACCTCAACTGGATCGCGCTCGTCGCCGGCGGAACCTGCGCCGGCGCGTTCATGGCAGCCTACCAGCTGGCATGGGGCGCTGCGTACTGCCACGACGGCGAGCGGAGCGCGACGCCCTACGTGGCCGGCGGCTTCGCCTGCGCCATCGTCGTCGACGCGCCGCTTCTGTTCATGATACCCGAGGCCGCCGCCGTGTTCTCGGCGCTGCTGCCCCTCGTCTCGGGCGCGTTGTTCGCGAGCATCGACCCCCAGTTGCGCACGTACCGCCGCACCGCCCCCGTCGACCCGCTGCCGAAGCGGAGCGTCCGCTCGCGCCTGAAAGCGCACCTCGGAACCTCGATGATGCTGTTGTGCGCCGTGGCCCTCGTCATGACCGGGTTCGGCTACCTGCAGCACCTCGTTTCGTTCTCGCCTATCGCCAGCGACGGCTATCCCAACGGCATCCTCGTGCAAGTCGCGCGCGGCGTCACGGCGGTGCTCGTGTTCGCCATCGTCGTGCTGGGACGGCGCCGGGCAAGCGCGGTGTACCGCGTGGGGCTCCTGGCCATGATCGCCGGCTTCATGCTGATGGCGTTTCTGTTCGGCACGAACCTGTTCTGGGTGTCGGGCGCCATCATCATCAGCGGCTACACGATCCTCGACCTGCTCATCTGGGTCGCCTTCTCGCAAATCGCCTACGCGCAGTCGCGCGACCCGCTGAAAACCATCGCGCTCATGCGGCTGCTGGCCGTGCTGTGCTACCCGGTGGGCGCCGTCGCGGGCATCATGCTGGTAGGCAACGGCGAGACGATGCACGGCAACGTGGCGGCCGAGACCACCGTGGTTGGCTACCTCGTGGTCATCGCCACCGTGCTGCTGCTCAGCAGCGAGGACATGTGGATGCTGACGGGGCGCCAGCAGCCAAGCCTTTCCGGCGACGACCGCGCCACCCAGGAAGAGCGCATCGACGCCTGGTTCGACAGCATCGGCCTCACTGCGCGCGAGCGCGAGATCGGCCTGCTGCTGGCGTACGGCCGCACGCAGCCCTGGATCGCCGAGCGTCTCAGCATATCGGAGAACACTGTGGGCACCCACGTGCGCCACATCTACCAGAAGGCGGACGTGCACGATCGCCAGCAATTCATAGATTCGGTTCTTTCACCTGATCAGACGGCATCACCCGAACCACGTGATCAAGCCCGCTAGATCACGGGACCTGCCTGATATTCGCAAATAAGGTCATTTGCGCGTTGTGCGGCCGCGCGTCTTCCCGCACCCTGCTTTCAGCGCAACGCACCGTTGCGCAGCCCGCCCCGCGGGCGCAAAGGGAGAGGGCCCGCGAAGGGTCCCGAGGGAAGGGGTATCTGGATGGATATCAACCGCAGGAATTTCTTGAAGGGCGCGCTCGTCACCGGCGCCGCCGCAGCCGCCGCCGTCGCGCTTCCGGCATGCAGCCCGGCTGCGCCGTCCGACGCATCCGACGCCAAGAGCTCGTCGAAGGGCGGCGAGACGACCGGCGCGAAGCACACGTGGGAAGTCGCGCCCGAGCCCATCGCCGACATCGCCGAGACGCAGGACTTCGACGTGGTGGTCGTAGGCGCGGGTCTGGCGGGCATCAACGCCGCCGAAGCCGCCGCCCGCAACGGCGCGAAGACGGTGGTCATCGAGCGCAACACCACGTTCTCCGTGCGCGGCGTGGACGTGGGGCACATCGGCAGCAAGTACCACAAATCGAACGGTTTCGACCTCGACCCGCGCGTGGCTGCGCGATTCCTGCACCAGGCGTCGCACCAGACCACGAACTACGACCTCATCTACGTGTGGGCGTCGCGCTCCGGCGAGGTGTTCGACTACATCGAGGATCTGGGATCCAAGAACGGCGTGAGCATGGTGCCCGCGCTGTCCGGCACCGCGAAGTACGGCAACTGGTCCACGTTGTCCGACCGTTGGCGCGTCTATCCCGATGCCGTCTCCTTCGTGCGCGGCGGCGAGACGTACGACATGCGCGATGACGGCCAGCCGGTCAACGTGACGCTGGGCGAGCTCGTGTACAACTCCGCCGTGGACAACGGCGCCGAGTTCGTGTTCGAGGCGCGCGCCGAGCAGCTGGTGGGCGACGCGGCAAGCGGCATCACCGGCGTCGTCGCCACCACGAAGGACGGCAAGCACGTGCAGTACAACGCCAAGAAGGGCGTGATCCTGGCCACGGGCGACATCGGCGGCAACCAGGAGATGGTCGACGCGTTCTGTCCCATCTCGAACCGCTCGGACTCCAACTGCTACGCGCCGGCCGGGTTCAACAACGGCGACGGCCTGCTCATGGGCATGTGGGCCGGCGCGGCCATGTCGAAGAGCGAAGCCGCCCCGATGATCCACCAGTTCACGCTGGACACGCTCGAGTTCAACCTGACCTCGTTCATCATGAGCTGGCTTGCCGTGAACGCCAACGGCGAGCGCTACGGCGCCGAGATGCCCTTCGAGCCCATGCTGACGAACGCCCGCATGAACACCCCGGGCAACGTGGCCTGGTCCATCTTCGACTCGGACTACGAGACCTACATCATGCAGCAGCAGCCCGAGCGCTACGATCGCTTCACCGACGGGCTGGACGCCGTCATGGAGAAGTGGCTGGGCAACGGCAAGCTGATCAAGGCCGACACGCTGGATGACCTGGCCAAGCAGCTGGACATCCCGGCCGACACGTTCAAGGCCACCGTCGAGCGCTACAACAGCATGGCCGAGGCCGGCGAGGACGTCGACTTCGACGTGCCCGCGCAGTGGCTCGCGCCCGTGAAGACCGCGCCGTTCTACGCCACGAAGAACGTGTGCTCCACGCTGACCATCCCCTTCGGCCTCCACGTGAACGCCGACTCCCAGGTGCTCACCGCCGAGGACGAGCCGATTCCCGGCCTGTTCGCCATCGGCAACGTGCAGGGCGACTTCTTCGGCAAGGACTACCCGGTGCACTGCCCCGGCGTCAGCCACGGCCGCTGCGTGACGTTCGGCCAGCTGGTCGGCGAAGCGTGCGCCAAGGACACGACCATCGGCGAGCTCGACTTCGCCTAAGCGCGAGCGACCGACCCACGAAGGCGGGACCCCTCCCTCTTCCGCCTTCTTCTCGATGCGGCCGTCCTCCGGGGCGGCCGCGGTCGTTTCGCGACCCACAGGGTTCCCGCCGATACCGGAGGCTCTTGTCAGCCGATCGCCGCCAGCTCCAGCCGCAAGCACAGCCAGCGCTCGCCTCCGCGCTGTTCCAGGCACGCGTCCAGCGTACCGCCCATCTGCCCGACCAGCGAGCGCGCGATGGCCAGCCCCAGGCCCGACCGCTCGCCCGAGCGCGCCGCGTCGGCGGTGTAGAAGGGCTCGAACAGCCGATCGACCTCGCAGGAGAACGCCGCGTCGACATCGTTCGCGAACGTCACCGTCACGCGACCGCCGAGGGCCTCCCCCACCTCCACGTCGAAGGTCGAGCGCGCGTACTTGCCGGCGTTGTGCACGAGGTTCTCCACCACCCGCTCCAGCGCGCCCTCGTCGCCCCGCACGCGAACCGGCCGGTCGGGCACGCGCAGGCGCACTTCCAAACCGCGCTCCCCGAACAGCCGGTAGCGCCCCGCCACCGACTCGCGCACCAAACGGCCCGCCTCCACCGGCTCGCACGCCAGCGGCGCATCCTCGTTGCGTGCCTGTGACAGCTCGTAGAACTGCGCGATCAGCCGCTGCAGCGCGTCGGCTTTGCGGCGCACCGTGGCAAGCGACGCGCGCGTATCGGCGTCCATGCCCTCTTCATCCAGAAGCGCCAAGTACCCCACGATAGCCGTCAGCGGCGTGCGGAGGTCGTGGCTGATGGATTCCACCTGGGCCTTCAGCTCGGCCTCGTGGCGCGCGTACGCAACCCCCTGCTCGCGCACGGCCGCAAGCGCCTGGTTCACGGTGCCCAGCAGCGCCTCCAAGTCTTTGTCGGGCTGCGGCAGCTTCACGATGCGGTTGTCCTCGAGGCCGCGCACGATTTCGGCCAGCTCGCCGTTCGCCCGCCAAAGCGAGCGCTTGAGCAGCGCACAGCGCACAGCGAAGAACACCGCCGATCCCAGCGCCAGAACCGCCACCGCCCCGAGGACTGCCGTCATTGCCGCATCCTTTCCCGTCGCGCCCCTACAGCTCCGTCTTGCTTGCGCGCCACAGACCCGCGATGCCGAACACCGCTACGCCTGCGAACCCCGCGATCAGGCACTTCGCCAAACCCGCCGGCGTGTCCCACAGAAACTCGGCCAGGCCGCTCTGGTTGATGGCCACCTCGTTGGAGAAGAAGTTGTACGGCAACCAGCTGGCCAGCGCGCCAACCGGCTCCACGACCATTCCCACCGCGTGCAGCGCCGAAGGCACGATGGCCACGATGGCCAACCACACCAGAAACGCAGCGCTCGTCTTCGGCAGCACGGAGCACACCGCAACGCCCAGCACAACGCAGGCGACGGTGAACGGCAGCGCCGCCGCCACGCCCTTGAGCAGGATGGACACCGCGTCCGCGGGCCCCTCCAGCAGCAGCACGGCGCTGCCCACGTACACCGCCAGGATCACCGTCATGCTGGCCAGCCCCAGCCCCGTGGACACAAGGCACTTGCCCACGAACAGATCGCGTCGCGAGCAGCCGTCCGCGACGGCGTTCTTGAACGTGCCGTCCTTCCTATCGTCGGCGAACAGCACCCAGACGAGCAGCCCCGCCAGCAGAAACAGCGAGGGCAGCATCGAGATCAGATTGCTGAGCGAGAACCGCACGGTGGCGTAGGGGAAGTCGGGCGTGCTCGCCATCGCCCACAGCAATACGCTCGATGCCAGCACGATGGCGCACGGCACGCCGGTGAACAGGTACAGCTCCCGGCCGTGCACGATGCGGTAGAGTTCGCTCTTCATGTAGTTCAGCATCATGCGACCCCCTTCTCCTTCAGCTCGAGATAGTACTGCTCGAGCGACATCTTCCTGCGCTCCAGCTTGGACACGTCCATGCCCGCTCGGGCGGCCAGGCCGCTGTACGCCTCGATGCCCGCCGCCGGGTCGAAGATGCGCACGGTGCCGTCCAGCAGCACCAGGTAGCGCTCATGACGCAGCTCCTTCTCCAGCAGCGCGGTGAAGCGCGCGGCATCCGACACGGCGATGTCCACGTAGTCGGCGCACCGCTCTTGCAGCGTGCGCGCGCTCACCTGCTCCACCACGCAACCCCGTTTCAGGAACGCGTAGGTCGTGGCCATCTGCTCGAGCTCCGCCAAGTGGTGGCTCGATATCACGATGGTAATGCCCTTGTCGCGGTTGAGCCCTTGGAGGAACGCGCGCATCTCCACGATGCCGCTGGGGTCGAGGCCGTTCGTGGGCTCGTCGAGGATCAGCACCTCCGGCTCGCCCAAAAGAGCCATCGCCAAACCAAGACGCTGCTTCATGCCCAGGGACAGCGTGCGGCAGCGCCGATCCTTCGCATACGCCAGCCCCACGGTGTCCAGCACGCGCGCCACCGCGTCCTTGCCCGGCACGCCCTTGCGTATGCGGCAGCATTCCAGGTTCTTCTCCACGCTCAAACCCGGATAGAAGCCGGGGCTCTCGATGATGGAGCCGATGCGCGTGCGCTGGCGCTCCAACTCGCGCGGCTCGTGCGCGCCGAACAGGCGCACCTCGCCCTCCGTGGGAAACGCCAGCCCGCACAGCAGCTTGAACAGCGTCGTCTTGCCCGCGCCGTTGTCGCCCACCACGCCGAATATGTCGCCGCGGCGGACGCTCACGTCCGCGTCGTACAGCGCGCAGACGTCCCCGCCGTAGCGTTTCGTCAGCCCCCTCGTCTCGATCACCGTGTCCATGGAATCGTTTCTCCCTTTCTTCCGCTTGCCTTGTCGTTTTGGGGAAACGATACGATGCAGCCTGGAAATAAGTCCTCAAGAAAGGTTAAGGAAAGCGTAAAGGCCCGCATCATGCCAGCTTGAAGCCGATGCCCCACACGGTTTTGATGTAGTCGCCCGCCCCTCCGGCCGCCGCCAGCTTCTTGCGGATGTTGCTGACATGCACGTTGACGGCGTTCTGCTCGCCGTAATAGCCGTTTTTCCACACCAGCTCGTACAGCAGCTCGCGCGAGAACACCTTGTCGGGCGAACGCATGAGCACGTGCAGGATGTCGAACTCGTGCGCGGTCAGCGCCACCTCGGCATCCCCGAGCGTCACGCGGCGGCGCGCGACGTCCAGCCGCAGGTCGCGATGGACAAGCGCCTCGTCGTCGGGGCAGACGCCGCCCGCGCCCGCAGCCGCGCTCGCTCCCGCAGCGCGGCGCAGCACCGCATGAATGCGCGCGGCCACCTCGTCGGGGTCGAAGGGCTTCGTCACGTAGTCGTCCGCGCCGGCCGCGAGCATGCCCACCTTGTCGGCCGAGCCCGCCTTCGCCGACACCACGATCACCGGCACGCGCGAGGCCAGCTCGTCGCGCATGCACGCCATCAACGTCGGCCCATCCATGCCCGGCAGCATCATGTCGAGCAGAACCAGATCGAACGCCGCGCGTTCCATCTGCAGCAGCGCTTCGGTGCCCGAATACGCCTGCACACAGCCGAATCCCTCGCGCGCCGCGATCTTCGCCAGCAGCGCGTTGATATCCGCGTCGTCCTCTACGACGAGAATGGTGCGCTCGTCCACAGCCTCGCCCCTTCCGGCGCCGTCCTTCCGTAACCGTTTCAGGATACCCGAAAGGGAACCGCACGGCCACGGAGAGCCCGCGACGCGCTATCATAGCTGCGACTGAACGAAAGGAACGACTCATGACCACCGATAACGCCTGCACGCAACGCCCCTTCGACCGCGAAGCGCTCGGTCGCCGCGCGCTGGAGCTGCACGGCATGAAGTACAACTGCGCCCAGGCGGTCGCCTGCACGCTCGCCCCGCTGATCGGCGCCGACGAGGAGCTGTGCTTCCGCGCTGCCGAGGGACTGGGCGGCGGCATGGGCGGCCTCACCGAAACCTGCGGAGCCGTATCGGGCGCCGCCATGGCCATCGGCCTGGCGAACAGCAACGGACAAGACGACCGCACCAGCAAACAGGCGACGTACCGCATCGTGCGGAAGCTCGTGAGCGATTTCCGCGAGCAAAACGGCTCCACCCTGTGCCCCGAGCTCAAGGGGATCAAGACCAAGCAGCCCCTGCGCAGCTGCGACGGCTGCATCGTCGACGCGCTCCAGCTGGCTGCGGACGCCCTGGCCGGCCTCCCCGCCGACAAACCGCTCGACGCGTAGCCGGACGATGCACGCGGTTCGCGTCGTCCGACGAAACGGCGCGCTCGGCGAACGGGCCATCCGGTATCATGGAGGAGATCGAAACGAAACGCACGCGGAAAGAAGGCGGTCCACATGTCCCCCATCGCTTCCAACGTCAAGTTGACTAAGACCCTCCGGACGGTCGCGCTCCTCGCCGCCATCGCGCTCGCAGCTGCCCTCGGCGCCTGCTCTGCTCCGCCCGCGCAAGAAAAGGCGCAGCAAGCGCAGCCGGAGCCGCTCGTCGTGAACGACACGCCGGCGCCCCCGGTGCCCGACCCCGAGTACATCCTCGTCATCGGCGACGACTCCTGGGAAGAGTACACGCCGGGCCACGCCGACCTCATGATGCTCATGCGCCTCGATTTCGAGAAGCACCTGATCACGCTCGTCAGCGTGCCTCGCGATACCGCCTACGTTTTCCCTGACGGCAACACCGCGAAGCTCAACCAGATGCTGACCAACGCCGGTCCCGAAGCGCAGTGCCAAGCCGTGTCCGACGTCGTCGGCGTGGACGTCTCGCAGTACGTGGTGGTCGGCTTCGACGGACTGCAGAGCATCGTGGAGCATTTCGGCGGCCTCGACGTGGACCTGCCCTACGGGCTGACGTACAACTTCTACACGAAGGACCATCCCGACGAGGTGTACGAAGCCGGGCCGCAGACGCTCACGCCGTGGCGCGCCATGGCGCTGTCACGTGCGCGCACCGGCTACAGCGACACCGGCTACCAGCAGGAGATGATCCGACAGGTGGTGGATCGCCAGATGATGACGCGGTTCATCGAGCTGGCGTACGACGACCCTGCGCAGACCGGCGCCCTGCTGACGCTTCTGCAGGGCTTCGTGGAAACGAACGTGCCGCTCGACGACCAGCTGGCCTGGGCGGACGAGCTGGCAAGCGGCGACGAGATCACCGTGCACAGCACCACCGGCCCCTACTACGGCGATTTCCTGGAGGAAGCCGGCGGCCTATGGCTCGTGCCCGAAAGCCGCGAGGAATGGAAAGCCGTCATGAAGGCCGTCGACGCTGGCGAGGATCCAGCCCCCGCCGTGAGCGTCTGGAGCGCCGAGACGGAATCCCCGGAAGCCCCCGTCAGCGTCACCACGGTGATCGACCTGGGGTAAATCTCCTCTCGACAAGATAAAAACATCTGCCCGATACCTGGATGAGCCTTGCGTAACGCCCTGCTCGGCAGGGTTCGCTTATGCTACGATGAGGTTCAGAGAAAGGACGGCATGCATGCCCATCAACAAGGCGGTTCTTGCCGCGTTCAAGGCGGCAACACGGCTTCGGCCCGACATCAGGGAGTTCTACAAAACGCAGCGCCTCGCCGAGGACGTCAGCGCCAAGCTCGTGCTGCCCAACCCCCGCTGCCGCATCGACGAGGCTTTCGCCACGATGCCCGACGGCTTCGAGGTGCCGCTGCGCGTGTTCACGCCGCTTGACTTCGACTTCTCGCTGGCCGAGGGGCTGAAGGTATCCGAGGACTCGCGCGGCACCGTCCTGTTCTTCCACGGCGGCGGCTGGGTGAACGGCACGGTTGACTTCTACATCGACGCGTGCACCACCATGGCCATCCAACTGGAGCGACGCGTAGTGTCGGTCGACTACCGGCGCGCACCCGAACACCGCTTCCCTCAGGCGGCCGAGGACTGCTACGAGGTGGCGCGCCAGCTGTACGCAGGCACGCTGCTGGAGGATGTCGACCCCGAGAACGTGGTGCTGTTCGGCGACAGCGCGGGCGGCAACCTGGCGGCGGTGCTGTCGCTCATGGCGCGCGACCGCGGCGACTTCCAGCCGCGCACGCAGATGCTGCTGTACCCCGTCACGTACAACGACCACGACCCGTTCACGTCGTGGTTCGACTCGGTGCGCGAGAACGGCGAGGACTACCTGCTCACCTGGCGCGACATCGAGGGCTACATGGACCTGTACCGCTCGGCGCCCGCCGATTTCGACGACCCCTACTTCGCGCCGCTGCTCGACCCCGACCTGTCGCGGCAACCGCGCACGCTGGTCATCAGCGCCGAGTACTGCCCGTTGCGCGACGAGGGAGAAGCGTACGCGGCGCGGTTGGAGCTGGAAGGCGACCAGGAGGTGCAGTGCTACCGCATGCTCGACGCCGTGCACGGCTACCTTCTGTATCCGTCGGTGCTCAGCCTGGTCAAGGACACGTACCGCATCATCAAGCATTTCTTGGACGGCGACGATCTCACGCAGGAGGGTGAACCCGCATGGCTCGGGATACTTGGTACCGACTAGACAACGTCGGCAAGTTCTACTCGTCCCAGGCGGGCAGCTCGGCCCAGACGGTGTTCCGCTACGCAGCCACCATGCAAGACGACGTGGATCCCGCTGCGCTGCAGCATGCCCTCGAGAAGACGGCAGGCGTCTTCCCCAACTTCAACGTCTGCCTGCGCAGCGGCATGTTCTGGCACTACCTTGAACAGTCCGCCCAGGTCCCCGTCGTGCAGCAGGAGAACCTCCCCATCTGCTACGGACTGCACGTCCACGCGAAAAGCGTGCTGTTCCGCGTCAGCTACCACGCCGCGCGCATCAACCTCGAGGTGTCGCACATCGTGTCCGACGGGCGGGGCTCGCTCAGCTTCTTCAAGGCGCTGCTGCACGCCTACATCGAGGAGCGCTACGGCGTGGAGGGCGTGCCCGCAGAATACGACGGCTCAGACCACCAGAAGTCCGAGAACAGCTTCGACAAATACTTCGAACGCGACAAAGCCGCCGCAACGCGGGCACCGAAGGTATACCGGCTGAAAGGCTGGCGCGACGAGGCCGATCCCACGTTCTTCGAGTACCACCTCCCCGCGAAGCGCGTGCTCGCCCTGGCGCGCAGCTGGGACGTAGGCGTGACCGCGCTCGTGATCGCCGTCATCATGTGCGCCATCCGTGCCGAGATGCCGCGCCGCGACCGCAGCCGCGCCATCCGCATGGACGTGCCGGTCGACCTGCGCCAGTTCTTCAAATCCACCACCGTCAAGAACTTCTTCGGGCTGGCGTTCGTATCCTACGTGCCCGGCGACGAGGACGAGCCGGTGGAGACGGTCGCCCGCATCGTGCAGGATCAGCTGAAAACCGCCACGCAGGCCGAAGAGCTCAAGAGCCGCATGAACCGCATGATCGCGCTGGAGAAGAACCCGCTTCTGCGCCTGGCGCCGCTGTTCGCGAAGGACTTCATCCTAGGGCTGGCGAACCGCCTGGCCGCGCGCGACGTGACCACCACCATGTCGAACCTCGGCCCCATCCGCATCGACGAACGCCTGGCCCCCTATATCCGCGACGTCAACATCCTGACCTCGACCACCAGCCTGAACTTCCTGATGTGCGCGTTCGGCGACGATCTGAGCATCGGCATCTCCACGGTGTACTCGAACCCGGACGTCATCAAGAACATCTGCAGGTTCTTCTCCTGCCAAGGCATCGAGGGGCGCATCAACATCAACAAGACAAAAGAAGAGGTGGCGGAAGACCGTCTTGAAGCCAAGATCGAGGCCTCGGTGAAGCGCTGGGGAGGGCAAACCCCCGCACGCGAAGGCGCGAGCGCGAAGAGCGAGGCGCCGGCGCACAACGAGACGGACGCGAGGGAGGACGACGGCCGATGAAACGATGCGAGAAATGCGGCGTGCAGTTCTCGGGCGACCTCGACCGGTGCCCGTTGTGCCAAGCCGAGCTTTCGGGCGACGCGTCGCCCGCGGTGTTCCCGCGCAACGAGGTGCGCAAGTCGGGCGCCATCGCGCTGGCGGTGCTGGCGTTCGCCACGGGGGCGTGCTTGCTGGTGATGCTGTTCTTGGGTCATCTGCTCCAGCTTCCGGGCGACATCGTGGTCACAGTCTGCGTCGGCCTCGTGGTGAACTACCTGTTCGTGCGCAACATCCTCACGCACACGCCCGACTTCCTGCGCGTCGTGGCGCGCTACTTCCTCGTGCTGCTGGCCATCGCCGCCATCTGGTTCCTCGTTTCGCGCAACCCGGTGGTCACCACCTTCGTCATACCCGGCATCTGCCTGGTGGCGCTCGTGTTCGACGGCGTGCTGCTGGCGGTGTTCCGCGGCACGTTCGTCTCGGGCTACGCGAAGTACCTGCTGTTCGACGTGGGGCTGGGCCTCATCCCGCTGGCGCTGCAGGCGCTGGGGCTCACTACGTGGGACGTCCCTTCGCTCGTGAGCGCGCTCACCGCCAGCGTGTTCCTGCTAGGGCTGGTGGTATTCGCGCGCAAGCAGCTGACAGCCGAAATCCGCAAGCTGTTCTCGGCGTAGGGACGCTAGCGCGAAAACGCCCGACCCCGCAGGGGATCGGGCGCCGATCGGTTCCGCTCGAGCAATGATGCGCGGCCGATGCAGGCTTACAGCTTGCCCACCAGGTCGATGCCCGGATGGAGCACCTCGGAGCCCGGCACCCAGCGCGCGGGGCACACGGAGTCGCCGTGCTCGGCCACGAACTGGCTGGCCTGCACGCGGCGCAGCAACTCGGCGGCGTTACGGCCGATGTTGCCGGCGTTCACCTCGTAGCACACGATCTTGCCCTCAGGATTCACGATGAAGCTGCCGCGCTCGGCCACACCCTCCTCCTCGATGTACACGTCGAAGATGTCGGCCAGCTTGTGCGTGGGGTCGGCCAGCATCGGATACGGCAGGTTTTTGATGTTCTCGGACGCGTCGTGCCAGGCCTTGTGCGCGAAATGCGTATCGCACGACACCGCGTAGATCTCGCAGTTCGCCTCCTGGAACTTGTCGTACAGCGCGCCGAGGTCTTCCAGCTCCGTCGGGCACACGAACGTGAAGTCGGCCGGGTAGAAGAAGAACACGCTCCACTTCCCCAGCACGTCGTCCTTCGTCACCGTTTCGAAGTCGTCGTTATGGAACGCCTGGACGGTGAAGTCGTCGATTTCCTTGTTGATCATGGACATGGTTGCTGCTCCTATCTCTTGAAGACGCTTCCGGCGGGATCCGTCTTCGCCAAGTTGTTATCCAAAGCGAACTTTCTCATAATTGCTACTCACAAGCTATCGTATTCTAACGTCTCCGGACAATCTCCAAAAGCACGCCGGCTCTCCGAGGCCGTCCGATGGAAGGTTTGTCATATTCTCGACAAGTTTCGCCCGCCCGAAGCGCGGCGATGGCATACTAAGCCGGCTTCGCGAGAAACCCGCGCGGCAAAGAGCGCTCCTCTCGCCGCAATCCGATACTCCCCGTCCCGAAGGAACCATCCATCCTATGAAGAAAAGCCTGCTCGCCCTTGCCACCGGATCGTTCGCGCTCGGGTTCGCCGAATTCGTGATGATGGGCATCCTGCCCGCGACGGCTACGGGGTTGCGCGTCAGCGTGCCCGATGCCGGCGATTTCATCTCCGCCTACGCGTTGGGCGTGTGTGCGGGCACTCTGTTCCTCGTGTTCGGACGGCGCGTGCCGCCGAAACGGCTGCTGCTGGGGTTCGTCGCGCTCGTGGCCGTCGGCAACGCCGCGGCCGCCTGCGCGCCGAGCGCCGAAGCGCTGGTTGCGGCGCGCTTCGTGTCGGGACTGCCGCACGGCGCGTTCTTCGGCACCGCCACCATCGTGGCGCGCGAGCTGGCCGACCCCGGCCGCGAAGGCCAAGCCGTGTCCATCATGGTGCTGGGACAGACCGTGGCGAACATGGTCGGCGTGCCCGGCGGCACGCTGCTGGCAGCCCTTTTGTCGTGGCGCGCGACGTTTTTGTTCGTCGCCGTATGGGCCGTCGGCTCGCTTTTGCTGATCGCGCGCTTCGTGCCCGCCGTACGCCCCATCCCCGACGCGGGGTTGGCCGGCCAGTTCCGCTTCCTGAAGAAGCCGGGTCCGTGGCTGGTCATCGGCGCGGTGTTATTGGGCAACACCGGCATCTTCTGCTGGTGGAGCTACGTCTCGCCGTGGCTGACCGACATTGGCGGCTTTCCGGCCGACGCGCTGCCCGCACTGCTCGTGCTGGCTGGGTTCGGCATGGTGGCCGGGTCGCTCGTGGGCGGACGCCTCACCGACCGCACGTCGCCCGGAAAGATGGCGGCGGCCGGCCAGGCCATCGGCTGCGCTGCGCTGCTGCTCATCTTCCTGTTCTCGGGCACGCCGGCCACCGCGGCGGCGCTCATGTTCCTGTGCGCGTTCGGCATGTTCTTCGTGTCCAGCCCCCAGCAGCTGCTCATGGTGAAGGTAGGCCGCGGCGGCGGCGAGATGATCGGCTCGGCCTGCGTGCAGGTGGCCTTCAATCTGGGCAATGCGTTCGGCGCCATGATCGGCCAAACCGTGCTCAACGCGGGCGCGTCCTATGCCTGGCCGAGCCTGGCGGGCGTCCCCTGCTCGCTCGCCGCCGTCGTGTTGCTTGCCGTGTTCTTCACCAGGTTCGAACGCCGCTACCGCCCTTCGACCCGATGACGCCGATCGGATGCTTCGCCAAGGAGGGTGCTTCCCGAAGACAGCCATAACGCTTGCTTATCCGGGCATAAGCAAGCGGACGGTTACCGCGCCCCGCGAGCAGGACTACAATAGCGGCGAAAGACGATCTTCGAAAGGAACGCCATGAAAGAGTACGACATCGTCATCGTAGGCGCCGGCCCTGCCGGCGTGAGCGCAGGCATCTACGCCGCAAGCCGCGGGCTCGAAACCCTCATCCTGGAGCAAAAGGCCGTGGGCGGCATCATCGGCGGCGTGTCCACCGTCACCCACTACGCCGGCATCCTCGACGACGAGACGGGCGCCACCTTCGCCCGCCGCCTCGAAGCCCAGGCGTTGGAAGCCGGCATCGAGATCGTCTACGACCAGGTGGAGCGCGCCGCCCTTGCCGGAGAGACTAAGACGGTGTTCACCGGCACGGAATCTTACCGAGCTCCACGCGTCGTCCTCGCGAACGGCAGCACGCCGCGCAAGCTGGGCGTGCCCGGCGAGGCCGAGCTGCAGGGCAAGGGCTGCGGGCTGAACGCGGCACGCGATGCGACGACGTACGAAGGCAAAAGCGTTTACGTGATCGGCGGAGCCGACGGAGCCGTGAAGGAAGCTCTCTACCTGGCCCGGTTCGCCCGACAGGTGTCCATCGTCTGCGTGGAAGACGAACTCGCCTGCATCGCGGAATTCCGCCGCAAGACGGCGGCAACGCCGAACATCCAAGTGGTTCCGGCCACGCGCGTGGGAGCGCTGCACGGCGCGGACCGCGTGGAAGCGCTCGACCTCGTGTCGTTGGCGGACGGCCGAACGCGCACGGTAGAGGACGACGGCTGCGGCGTGTTCGTCTATGCCGGGTCGGAGCCCAACACCGCCCTCTACGCCGGAGAGCTGCGCCTCGAGAACGGTTTCATTCCCACGAACGAACGCATGGAGACGAGCATCTCGGGCGTGTACGCGGCGGGCGATATCCGCGCGAAGCAGCTGCGCCAGGTAGCCACCGCCGTTTCCGACGGCGCCATCGCCGCCGTCAACGCCGCAACCCTCTAGCGCACGCTCGCCTCCGAAGGCTCCTCGGGTTCCGGCGTGCCTTCGAAGGCACGGTCGACAGGCGCCTCCGGCATGGCGCCGCAGCCCGCGCAGCCGTCGCACGACCCGCCGCACCCCGACACCGCACCGCCTTCGCGCCGCTTGCGCGCTATGCGCCGAACCGCGAGCGCCACGAGGACCGCGACGGCCGCGCCCAGCGCGAGCGTGCCCGCGCCCGCCACGCCGTCCTCCAGCGCAAGGCCCACGCCGCGCACCGCGAACGCCGCCGCCCAGGCCACGGCCAGCTGCCCGAACACCATGCCCAGCGCCCATCTCCCGCCCAGCTCGCGCCTCACCGACGCGATGGCCGCCACGCACGGCGTGTACAGCAGGCAGAACACCAGCAAACCCAGCGCCGCCAGCGGCGTGATGGCCGCCACCAGGCTGGCCGTGCTGCCGAACAGCACCGACAACGTGGACACGACGCTCTCCTTCGCCATCACGCCCGTCACGAGCGCCGTCGAGATGCGCCAGTCGTCGAAGCCCAGCGGCGCGAACACGGGCGCGATCCAGCCGGCCACCACGGCCAGCATGCTGTCCTGCGAGTCCGCCACCACGTTCAGCCCGAAGTCGAACGTCTGCAAGAACCAGATGACGATCGTTGCCAAGAAGATGATGGTGAACGCCCGCTCCAGGAAGTCCTTCGCCTTCTCCCACAGCATCTGCGCCACGTTGCGCGCGCTGGGCATGCGGTAGTTCGGCAGCTCCATGACGAACGGCACCGCCTCGCCCGAGAACATCGTCGACCGCATGAGCAGCGCCGCCAGCACACCTACCGCGATGCCGCCGAAGTACAGCCCCACCATCACCGCCGCGCCATTGGCCGGGAAGAACGCCGCCGTGAAGAACGCGTAGATGGGAAGCTTCGCCGAGCAGCTCATGAACGGCGTCAACATGATGGTCATCTTGCGGTCGCGCTCGGACGGCAGCGTGCGGCTGGCCATGACCGCCGGCACCGTGCAGCCGAAGCCCACCAGCATGGGAACGATGCTGCGTCCCGACAACCCGATGCGCCGCAGCAGCTTGTCCATCACGAACGCCACGCGCGCCATGTAGCCGGAGTCCTCCAAAAGCGACAGGAAGAAGAACAGGGTGACGATGGTGGGCAGGAAGCTGAGCACGCTGCCCACGCCGTTGAACACACCGTCGATGACGAGCGACTGCAGCACCTCGTTCACGTGCGCCGCCGCAAGCCCCGACGCCACCACGTCCGTGAGCGCGGAGATGCCCGCGTCCAGCAGCTCGGACAGCCACGCCCCCACCACGTTGAACGTGAGCCAGAACACCAGCGCCATGATGGCGACGAACGCGGGGATGGCCGTGAACGGGCCGGTCAGCAGCTTGTCGATGGCCGTGCTGCGCGCATGCTCGCGACTCTCGCCGGGCTTCACCACCGTCCGCTCGCACACCCGCCCGATGAAGCCGAACCGCATGTCGGCGATGGCCGCCGAACGGTCGAGCCCGCGCTCGGCCTCCATCTGGCTGATGATGTGCTCGAGCGCGTCCTTCTCGTTCTGGTCGAGGTCGAGCCGCTCCAGCACCAATCGGTCGCCCTCGGCCAGCTTGCTCGCGGCGAACCGCGGCGGGATTCCCGCGCGCTCGGCATGGTCCTCGATGAGCGCCATGATGCCGTGCAGGCACCGGTGCACGGCGCCGTCGTGCTCATCGGGTGCGCAGAAGTCCTGGCGCACGGGCGGCTCCTGGAACCGCGCCACGTGCAGCGCGTGGTCCACCAGCTCGCCGATGCCCTCGTTCTTGGACGCCGAGATGGGAACGACGGGGATGCCCAGCAGCTTCTCCATCTCGTTCACGTCGATGGTGCCGCCGTTGCCCTCCACCTCGTCCATCATGTTGAGCGCCAGCACCATGGGCATTCCCAGCTCCATGAGCTGCATCGTCAGGTACAGGTTGCGCTCCACGTTCGTGGCGTCCACGATGTTGATGATGCCGCGCGGCTTCTCGTCCAGCAGGAAGCGGCGGGTGACCACCTCTTCGCTGGAGTACGGCGACATGGAGTAGATGCCCGGCAAGTCGGTGACGCATGCCTCGGGATGCCCCTTGATGCAGCCGTCCTTGCGGTCCACCGTGACGCCGGGGAAGTTGCCCACGTGCTGGTTCGACCCGGTCAGCTGGTTGAACAGCGTGGTCTTGCCGCAGTTCTGGTTGCCCACGAGCGCGAACGCGAGCGGCGTGCCCTCGGGCAGGGGGTTCTCCTCGGAGCGGTCATGGAACTTGCCGCCCTCGCCGAGGCCGGGATGCGGGACGGGCTTGCCGAGCGGGCGGCTCTCCTGCGCGTCGGCCGCGTCGCGCATGTCGACGATCTCGATCTTGCGCGCATCGTCGCGCCTGAGCGTTAGCTCGTAGCTATGGATGCGCACCTCCAGCGGGTCGCCCATAGGGGCATGCTTCACCATGGTCACGTCGACCAGCGGGATGATGCCCATGTCCAGGAAGTGCTGTCGAAGCGACCCCTCGCCGCCCACGGCGGCCACGGTCGCGGTTTTCCCGATGGGAAGATCGTTCAGAGTTGTCAACGCCCGTCTCCTCGCAACGGCCGGGCAACCCCCTCGCCCTGCCGCTTTGCTCGCTTACAGTCCGAAGCACATGGTACCGCGAAACAACCCGTGACGCACGAAAAAGTTTCCCATGGTGAACGATTGACGCACCGAACCGCCGGGCACGTGCAGCTTCCCGGCGATATTTCAGGTAGAACATTCGCGTTGGATCGACCGGCAGCATGCTCTTCGCCATCTTGAGCGCACGTCGAAGCCGTCTCGGCGCCCCACTGCCCGACCGCTTCGGCGAAGTTCCCGACTTATGCGCACCTCTGCCATGAAAAGGGGGCAAAACGACAATGTAGGCGAGTTATGCGCACATGGCAGGAAGCCTGGATTCGCCGCTGCGGACGCTTAGAAAACCGTGCAGCCCTCTGAACAGGCGTTTCTCCACCCCTTCATCCCGCGTGGCCAAACTCGGCCCCGCAAAAGCGCGCGAAACGCGGGAATAGGTGTGGCAGAAGTGCGCATAAGTCGGGGACTTGATGGTTTTCGGGCCTTTTCGATGGCAGAAGCCTTGCAGCGGAGACGCGCAGCTGGCGCCGGCAGGAAAACCCTCCGGCTGACGCCGCACGGGATCCTTCGACTCCGGCCTACGGCCTGCGCTCAGGATGACAACCTGAACCCTACATCCTGCGGGCGGGACGACAGGACGGGCCGGTGCTCGCCGAGACTGGCTGAGGGGGGGCTCGCTCGCAGCGCTTCTTCGCGCCAAATGAAAAAGCGGAGGGAAAGGGGGTTCCCTCCGCTTGCAAGCGCGACGGATAGCCAGACGAGAGGAGCTTCCGCCGCCGGGTAAGCAGAATCGTGATCGAAAGCCTTGCAATGATCGAGGAACCACAGCTTATCCGCTTGGGATCCGCTCGCTCGATCGCTTCGCTTTCGATGGAAGTTATATTAAGCTAACAATCGTCACGACGCAATACGAGTTAGCCAAGGCATACATTTCCTTCACATCTCAGCCGACCGCGCCCTCCGCCGCCGAACGCCGCCCCGCCCCACGGGGCCGCCCGGCGCGCACGAAAAAAGGGCCGCGCCCCTCTCGGACGCGGCCCTTCCCTGTCGTCACCTGGATCGACGACTTGCAACCTGCGGCGCGGCACAGCGCGACACGGCGCGGCGCCGACAGCGACTACTCGGCCCAGTCGTGAATGACGGCCTCGATGTTGTTGCCTTCGGGGTCGTGCACGAACGCCGCGTAGTAGCCCGGATGGTAATCGCGCGGGCCGGGCGCCCCGTTGTCCGTGCCGCCGGCGGCCAGCGCCGCCTCGTAGAACGCATCCACGGCAGCGGCATCGGCGGCGCGCAGCGCGACATGCGTCGGGACGGCCTCGGCGCCCTCGGGCAGCGGCGCCACCCACACGTCGCCCGGCTCGCCCTCCACCAGAAGCTGCATGCCGCCGGGATACTCGATGCCGCGCGCATACCCCAGCGGGGCGAGCGCGGCCTCGTAAAACGCCTTCGCCTGCTCGACGTCCTTCACCTTGATGCTCACGTGGTCGATCATAGCATGCTCCTTTTCTCTAGCCGTTCTGCGTGCTCAGCTCTTCGAGATTGCCCTCCAACGGCAACGGGCCGTCCATCTCCTCGTCTTCCGCAGCCTCCATGCCGGCAACGTCCTCGTGGCCGGGCAGGATCATGTTCAGCACGATGCCCACCACCGAGCCCACCGCCAGACCCGACAGAGAGATGACGATGCCGCCCACCGGCACCACGATGGCCCCGGCAGCGCTATAGGCGATGCCCAGCGACAGCACCAGGATCAGCGCGGTGATCAGCACGTTGCGGCTCTTCATGAAGTCGACGTGGTTCTCCACGAGGTTGCGGATGCCCACGGCCGAAATCATGCCGTACAGCACGAGCGACACGCCGCCGATGACGCAGGCCGGCATGGCCGCGATGACGGCCGCGAACTTCGGGCAGAACGAGAACGCGATGGCGAAGCAGGCCGCGATGCGGATGACGCGCGGATCGAACACCCTGGTCAGCGCCAGCACACCCGTGTTCTCGCCGTAGGTGGTGTTGGCAGGGGCGCCGAACAGCGACGCGAGGATGGTGGCCAGGCCGTCGCCCAGCAGCGTGCGATGCAGGCCGGGTTCGGCGATGTAGTTGCGGTTGCAGGTCGAGCTGATGGCCGACACGTCGCCGATATGCTCGATCATCGTGGCGAACGCCAGCGGCATGATGGTGATGACGGCCGTGATGGCCAGCCCTGCATCGAAGTTCGCACCGACGATCGAAAACACCGTCTGATCCCAGGCGAACGGCAAGCCGATCCACGCCGCCTCGGCCACGCCCGTAAAGTCCACCTGTCCCGAGACCGCAGCCACGAGGTACGCTCCGATCACGCCCAAGAGGATGGGAATGATCTTGACCATGCCCTTGCCCCAGATGTTGGCGATGACGATGATGGCGATGGCCACCAATGCGATGGGCCAGTTCGTGGACGCGTTCGTGATGGCCGAGCTGGCCAGGATGAGCCCGATGGAGATGACGATGGGCCCGGTGACCACGGGCGGAAAGAAACGCATGACCCGCGTGGCGCCGAACACTTTGAACAGCGCCGACAACACGAGGTACAGAAGGCCCGCGCACGCCACGCCCAGGCAGGCGTACGGCAGCAGATCGGCCTCGCCGTTCGGCGCGATGGCCGCATAGCCCGCGATGAACGCGAACGACGAGCCCAGGAACGCGGGCACTTTGCCCTTCGAGACGAAATGGAACAGCAGCGTGCCCAGGCCCGCGAACAACAGCGTCGCGGAAACGGACAGGCCGGTCAGCGTCGGCACCAGGATGGTGGCGCCGAACATGGCGAACATGTGCTGCAGCCCGAACACCGCCATCTTCGGCTTGCCGAGCTTTCGTGCGTCGTAGATCGCTTCCGGGCTGTCTTGAGCCCCCATCGTCGGCGTCGATTTGCTCTCGCTCACGTGATACCCCTTGTCTGTCGAGCCTTCGGCTGATGGCCCGTCCGACCCCTGGAGCACGCGGACCGACCGGTAGTATTTTGCCACAACACGGCCCGCCGTGCGGCATCAATGCCGACGAGTCCCCTTACTTTTCCCGGGACGGCGTTCCCCCGCCGACTTGCCCGACCGCCCTCCGCCTTGCGAGGAGGTCTTTCCGGTCGAAGGCTTCGGCTTCGGCCGAGCCTTTCCCGGCCCGCTCGGCCGCGCTTTCGACGGCGCCTTGCCCGAGTCGTTCGGCTTCGACTGCGCCTTCGCGCGCACGTCGGCTCTCGTGCGGGCGCCCTTGCCGCTTGCCGCCGGCTTGCGCTCCTTGCCGCCGCCCTCGCCTTGGGGTCTCAGCAGGCATTTCGGGCCATAACCCACCAGATCCATGCGCCCGGCGCGGCGTAGCGCCTCCAGCACCAGATCGCGGTTCTTCGGATCGCGATATTGGATGAGCGCGCGCTGCAGCGCCTTCTCGTGCGGGCTCTTCGGCACGTACACCGGCTGCATGGTGCGCGGATCCACGCCCGTGTAGTACATGGCCGTGGACATCGTGGAGGGCGTGGGATAGAAGTCCTGCACCTGCTCGGGCATGTAGCCGAGATCGCGGCAGTACTCAGCCAGCTCGACGGCCTCGTCCAGCGTGGAGCCCGGATGCGACGACATGAGGTACGGCACCAGGAACTGCTTCATGCCCAGCTGGCGGTTGACCTGCTCGTAGCGCTGCGCGAAGCGCTGGTACACCAGGTTGCGCGGCTTGCCCATCACCGACAGCACGGCATCCGACACGTGCTCGGGCGCCACCTTCAGCTGGCCGCTGACGTGGTGGGCGCACAGCTCGTTCAAGAACGCGTCGCCGTGCTCGCGATCGGCCAGCACGTAGTCGAACCGGATGCCCGAGCGCACGAACACCTTCTTCACGCCCGGCAGCTTGCGCAGCCGGCGCAGCAGACCCAGGTAGTCGGAGTGGTCGGCCCTCAGCTGCTTGCAGGGCTCGGGGTACAGGCAGCGCTTGTGCGGGCACGCGCCCGCCTTCAGCTGCTTGGCGCAGGCGGGCGCGCGGAAGTTCGCCGTGGGGCCGCCCACGTCGTGGATGTAGCCCTTGAAGTCGGGCTCCTCGACGATGGCCCGCGCCTCGTCCACCAGCGAGTCGTGGCTGCGCGTCTGCACGATGCGACCCTGGTGGAACGTGAGCGCGCAGAACGAGCACTCCCCGAAGCAGCCGCGGTTGCTGGTCAGGCTGAACTTCACCTCGCTGATGGCGGGCACGCCGCCGGCCGCCTCGTACATCGGGTGGTACGTGCGCGCGTACGGCAGTCGGTACACGGCGTCCATCTCGCTTTGCGTAAGCGGCGCGGCGGGAGGGTTCTGCACGACGAACTCGTGGTCGGAATACGGCTCCACGAGGCGCTTGCCAGTGAAGGGATCGCTGTTCTCGTACTGCACGGCGAAGCTGCGCGCGTACTCCAGCTTGTCATCCTGCATGGCGGGAAACGACGGCAACGTCACCGCGTCGTACACGTGCTCGAGCGACGCGGCGCGGTACACCGTGCCGTCGATGAACGTGAGGTCCTCGATGGCCAGCCCCGCGTTCAACGCGTCGGCGATCTCGATGATGGAATGCTCCCCCATGCCGTACGACACGAGGTCGGCCCCCGAATCCAGCAGGATGGAGCGCTTCAGCTTGTCCGACCAGTAGTCGTAGTGCGAAAGCCGCCGCAGGCTGGCCTCGATGCCGCCCAGAATGAGCGGAGTCTTCTTGAACGTGCGCCTGATCAGGTTGCCGTACACCACGGCAGCGTGGTTCGGACGCCGGCCCGCCTCACCGCCCGGCGAGTACGCGTCGCTGCGTCGACGCTTCTTCGCCACCGTGTAGTGGTTCACCATCGAGTCCATGTTGCCGGCCGATACGAGGAAGGCCAACCGCGGCTCGCCGAACACGGCGACGCTTTCCGGATCGTTCCAATCGGGCTGCGCGATGACGCCCACCTTGTAGCCGTTCGCCTCCAGCAGACGCGTGATGATGGCCATGCCGAACGAAGGATGATCGACGTAGGCGTCGCCCGACACGTATACGAAATCGACCCGATCCCAGCCGCGTTCGAGCATCTCCTCGCGCGTTACCGGCAGAAACGCCGCTTTCATGGCACCAACCCTCCCGTTTAGTATGCGATTCGAGTCTACCTTAAACGAACGGGCCGTCGAAGCACAACGCTTCGACGGCCCAAAATCGCACAACAACGAGAGGGATTCAGCCCTGCATGGGCGGTTGACCGGCGGGCGGCACATGCGGCGGCTGCTGAGAAGGCGGGCAGCCCGCCGCTCCCGCCAGCTCGAACGGCATGGGGTCGTCCTGGCCGCGCCAAGCCGGCACGTCGAACTGACGCGTCCAGTACCCCAGCGCACGCACGATCATCATCTCAACGAACACGTACATGCCCGCGCTCAGAACACCGCACAGGACTGCGAGCACGAGAACGACGCCGCCCGTGGCGAACACGATGGCCCAGACGGCGGCACCGGGATGCGCCGATTGGATGTTCAGGTTGCCGCCAGTCATCGCGAAGCCGACGAACAGTCCGATAAACACGAGAACGAATATGAGGACGGATGCGACGATGCCGATGGCGATGGCCAGCAGGAGGGCCATGCCGAGAATGCGCAGCAAGCCGCCGAAATCGTGACGGATCATGGCCCAGATCTTACCGAACTGGAACCCCGCGGCCAGGCGGCCGTATATGCTCATGCGCATGGAACCCACCCATGAGAACAGCGTCGCGAAAAACGCCGCCGCAATGATGAGCAGCGAGAATACCATCGTCGACAGTCCGACGAACAGAAACACGCCGCCGTGCCTGCCGCCCGACCATGCGGTACCCAGGCCCATGACGCCGCCCCATACCGCTTCCAGCACCCACGGAGCCAGCATGAACACGAAGCCGATGACCATCGCGAAGAAGCCGCGGCTGTACAGCTTGCCGTCCTCGTTGCCGAAGATGCGCTTCGGCATGGGACCGTGCACGTCCCATGCGATGTCGCGCGCCCATCCGTACAGGTAACCCAGCACGACCAGCCAGCCGAAGATGGGCACGAAGCTGAGCAACGACAGCAGAATGAGCTTGCCGAACCACCCCGGCGTGTTCTTGATATCCTGCCAAGCAGCGTTGAAGTAACCGGTTTGCATTAGCGACCTTCTTTTCCGTTTGCGTTTGCCACCACTATAAGCGCGCGTATTCCCCAGAATCCGTTTCGTTGCCATTCCGTCAGTAAGACGAAACCCGCTCTCGAATGCCGTCAGACGTTAAGAGACCCCCAGGATCTGGGGGTCTCTTCTACAAGCATGTTCGACGGTCGTAAGACCAACGAAGCGGAAGTTACTTGAGGGTGACGGCCGCGCCGGCTTCCTCGAGCTTGGCCTTGATCTCCTCGGCCTTCTCCTTGTTCACACCCTCCTGGATGGCCTTCGGAGCGCCCTCGACGGCCTCCTTGGCTTCCTTCAGGCCCAGGCCCGTGATCTCACGGACGACCTTGATGACGGCGATCTTGTTGTCGCCGAAGCCCTCGAGCACGACGTCGAAGTCGGTCTTCTCCTCGGCGGCAGCGCCACCCTCGGCCGGAGCGGCAGCGGCCACGGCCACGGGAGCGGCGGCGGAAACGCCAAACGTCTCCTCGATGTCCTTCACCAGTTCGGACGCCTCGAGCAGGGACATCTCCTTGAGGGCCTCGATGATCTCTTCGCGAGTAACAGCCATGTTAGTTTCCTTTCAAAGTGGCCGGGTCTCCCCGACCGGTATGTGTAACGTTCGGTTTAGGCAGCGTTCATCACGCTGCCAGCACTGCGTTTAAGCAGCTTCCTTCTGATCGGCCACGGCCTTCGTGACCTGAGCGAGACCGCTGGGAACGCCGTTGAGGGCAACAGCGAGGCCGCGGGCGACACCGGAAATGGCGCCGGCGATCTGGGCCAGCAGCTCTTCGCGGGACGGCAGCGACGCGATGGCCTCCACCTGAGCGGCGGACACCTGCTCGCCTTCCATCAGGCCACCCTTGATCTCAAGGTTCTTGTTGGCCTTGGCGAACGTCTTCACGGCCTTGGCGGCCGCGGCGACGTCGTTGCCGGCGAACACGAACGCGCTCGGGCCGGCAAGCATGTCGTCGAGCGTGGGCAGGTTCGACTCCTCCAGGGCGATGTGCATGAGCGTGTTCTTGTACACCTTCAGGCTCGCACCGGATTCGCGAATAGCCGTGCGCAGGGCCTGGATGTCCTTCACGGTAAGACCGCAGTAGTCCACGACCCACATGGCGGAAACGCCATCGAGATCTTCCTTGATCTTGACCAGCGTCTCTTGATTCTTCACGTTGGGCATGTAGTACACCTCCTTCTTTTCAAACTCGGGTTCCGCCCCTCGCGGGTGGGAATCGTCGCTTGAAAACAAGAAACGACCCCCGCCGTCTCGTGACAGCAGGGGTCGTCAAAGCGCGAAACTTATCAGAACCACCTCGGCGGGCCGCATCTCTGCGATTAAACCTTGCGGTGCCAGCTGTCTTGGGCAGCGGAACGAACTAAACAACTTGCTTATTATACCCCGCCCAAAACGAATGTCAAGCGTTTTCCTTACGCCGCGTCGCCCTTGGCGTCGGCCGTATCCTCGGCCTGCTTCGTGGTTTCCTCGGCCGCCTTCTCGCCGATGTTCGTCTTCGTGTTGCCGATGATCTCCTCGACGGGGCTCGTCGGCTCGGCTTCCACGTACTTGAACGCGATGGCGTCGCCTTCCTTGTACCCGACGATCTCGATGAGGCCGGGCAACGCGAAGTCGTAGATGCCCTTGTCGCCCTCGAGCGTCACGTAGAAGTGCGAGTTGCCTTCCACCACCGCCTGCGCGATGTGGCTGATCGTGCCTTGCGCCTCAAGCGAGCCGGTGCCCACGTTCGAATCGGCCAGCACGCCGTTCGTGGCCAGCAGCGCCTGGTAGGCTTTCTGGCACTCGGCCACCGTGTTGCCCACGGCCACGTTCTGGTAGCGTTGGATGTCCAGCATGGCGAACTGCTTCACCAGTCCCGCGTCGTCCTTGAGCGCCATGAAGTACGTCGGCTGTCCGGACACGTTGATCAACAGCGGGAACGTGGCGCGGTAGCGCAGGTTCTGCACCTGGCCCTCGGCCGACTGCATCGCCGAGTCCTCGGTCGCGCCCGACACCGAGTAGAAGTGCGACTCGGCCGTGCGCTGGTTGATCAGCACGAAGCCCACGATGGAGTTGTCCGCCGTGGCCGAGGTGACGCCCGTGTACACCCACACGTCGTCGTCCTTGGCGATGTAGTTGTACCCCAGGTTGCCGTCGGTGCCCGGCGTGGTCTGCACGACGTTGCGCTGGCCCAGCACGGAGTTCAGCCAGCCGTCCTTGTACTTGCCCGACCAGTTGTACTGCTCAAGCAGCAGGTCGGTGGGATAGGCGTGGTCGACCCATTGCGGCACGTCTTCGATAGCCAGGTCCTGCGTCTCGCCCGTAGTGGCGTCCACCATGACCACGCGCTTGATGGTGGTGCCGCCGAACAGGCCGATGGTGCGCGTCTGCACCGGGCATATCCACCACGGATGGCCGTCGTCGTCGATCTCGAACGACTTCTGGTCGAACATGTAGAACGGATAGCTCAGCTGCACGTGACGGTCGATGTTGCGCACGAGCGGCTCGGACTCCGAGTAGTAGATGGGGCTGTCGCCCAGCTTGACGATCTCGGCGTCCTGCGTGGTCATGTTCACCAGGGCGTACGCCGGGATGCCGCCCTCGCGGTTCGTGAACCACTTAAACAGGTCGGCGTAGCCCAGCGGACTCACGCGCACCGGCGCGCTCTGATAGTTGATCTGGCTGTACAAAGGCGAGATCTCGAACTGGCTGACGTACTCGGGGATGGAGCCCATCTCGCGGTTGCCCAGCAAAATGGCCGAGCTGCGGTCGATGACGGGGATCTCCGAGTAGTTCACCTCTTTGATGTCGTCGGCGAACGTCTCCTCCACCGTCTGCAACACGTTGGCGTACTTCGCCGCGTTGCCCGGGAAGATCGACAGCGACGCCACGGCGCCCAGCACGCCGACGACGGCCACCAGCACCGGCAGGTACGACGCCCACTTGAAGGCCTTCGCCTTGCCCTCGTTCGGCTCGACCTTGCCCGTGCCGTTCTTGTAGCTGTGCGACTTGCTCCAGAACAGCAGGAACAACGGCAGCAGGATGAACACGGCCACGAACATCCACGTGTCGGTCGAGTGGATGTTGATGGGCGGATGGAACCACCAGTAGGCCGCGAGACCCACGAGGATGATGACGATGGCGGCCACGATGAGCGCGCGCTTGCCCCACGAGGCCATGCGGTCGGCGAACGGGATCTCCACGTTCACGTGCGGCGGCTGAGCGCCGCCTCCCCCGCCTCCGGCGCGTCCTGCCCCGCCCGACGGCGCTTCATGGTCGGCATCGAACCGACCGTCCACGTTTACCCCTGATTGTTTGAGCGCTTCGATCAGCGCATCGAATCCGGATGTCTGTTTCACGGCATCCCTTCCCAAGCGTACCGATAGTTAAAGTATCCAGTATACGACAAAGCGCCCGACCGCTCTTCGCAATCGGGCGCCGACGTTACCTCTTCTTTACAAAAGGCTGCGCAGCACGAACGGCAGGATGCCGCCGTGCTGGTAGTAGCGGCCCTCGGTGGGCGTGTCCACGCGGACGGTCGCCCGGAACGTCGTCGTCTGGCCGTCCGCGCGCTCGGCGGTCACGTCCACCACGCGCGGCTCGGGCAGCCCCTGCGAGAAGTCGATGGGCGCCACCGTGTACAGCTCCGAACCGTCCAGTCCCAGGCTCTCGGCGCTCTCGCCCTCTTGGAACTGCAGCGGCAGGATGCCCATGCCGATGAGGTTCGACCGATGGATACGCTCGAAGCTCTCGGCGAACGCGGCGCGGATGCCCAGAAGCGCCGGGCCCTTCGCCGCCCAGTCGCGCGACGAGCCGCTGCCGTACATCTTGCCGGCCACCACCACGAGCGGCGTTTCCGCAGCCTCGTAGTCCATGGCCGCGTCGAACAGCGGGCGCACCTCGCCGGTGGCGAAGTCGCGCGTCCAGCCGCCCTTCTTCCCCTCGGCCAGCTTGTTCTGCAGCTTCACGTTGGCGAAGGTGCCGCGCATCATCACCTCGTGGTTGCCGCGGCGCGCGCCGTAGGTGTTGAAGTCGGCCGGAGCCACGCCGCGCTCCTCCAGGTAGCGGGCCGCGGGCGAGTCGGCGGCAATGGAACCCGCCGGCGAGATGTGGTCGGTGGTGATGAAGTCGCCCAGCAGCGCCAGCGCGCGAGCGGCCTCAACGGGCTTCGGCGCGGAGGGCTCGCGCTCCATGCCGTCGAAGTACGGGGCGCGGCGCACGTAGGTGGACGCGTCGTCCCAGCTGAACGTGTCGCTGGGTTCGCTGCCCAGCGCGGCCCAGGCCGCATCGCCGTCGTACAGGCCGCGCGTGCCCTCCTCGTACAGGGAGCAGTCCACATGCTGGGCCACCAGCGCGGCGATCTCCTCGTCGCTGGGCCAGATGTCGGCCAAGAGCACCGGGGTGCCGTCGGGACGCGTTCCCAGCGCGTCGTGCTCGAGGTCCGCGTCCATGGTGCCCGCCAGCGCGTAGGCGATGACCGCGGCGGGAGCCGCCAGGTAGTTCTGCGACACGTCGGGCGAGATGCGACCCTCGAAGTTGCGGTTGCCCGACAGCACGCTGGCCAGCTCGATGTCCTCGGCCACCTCGTGCAGCTCGTCCAGGATGGGACCCGAGTTGCCGATGCAGCTCATGCAGCCGAAGCCGCACGTGTAGAAGCCCAGCGCCCGCAGCCCGTCCAGCAGCCCGGCGCGCTCCAGCAGAAGCTCGGTGGCCTTGCTGCCCGGAGCCAGCACGCACTTCACCCAAGGCTGGGGCTTGAGGCCGGCGTCGGCAGCCTTCTTCGCAACGAGGCCCGCGGCCAGCATCATCGAGGGGTCGGTAGCCGTCGTGCAGCTGGTCACCGCCGCGATGGCCAGCGCGCCGTGGGTCAGCTCGCACGCTTCGCCGTCGAGATCGACCGCCACGTGCTTGGACAGGTCGAGGCCGCGCTCGTCGCACACGGCGCGGAAGCGCTCCTGCGCCTCGGCCAGCGGGATGCGGTCGTGCGGGCGCGACGGGCCGGCCAGCGAGCGCTCCACGGAGCCCAGGTCGAACTCGATCACCTCGGCGTAGGTGCGCGCGGGCGCGTCCGCGTCGTTCCAGAAGCCCTGCGCCTTGGCGTAGGCTTCCACGAGCGCCACCTGCTGCTCGCTGCGGCCGGTCAGACGCAGGTACGTCAGCGTCTGCTCGTCCACCGGGAACAGCGTGCAGGTGCTGCCGTACTCGGGCGTCATGTTGGAGATGCACGTGCGCTGCGTGGCGCTGAGCGCGTCGAGGCCCGGGCCGAAGCACTCCACGAAGCAGCCCACCACGCCCTTCGCGCGCAGCATCTGCGCGAACGACAGCGCCACGTCCATGGCTGCCACGCCCTCGCCCAGCTCGCCCGTCAGGCGCACGCCCACCACCTTCGGCACGAGCGTGGTGATGGGCTGGCCGAGCGCGGCCGCTTCGGCCTCGATGCCGCCCACGCCCCAGCCCAGCACGCCGATGCCGTTGGCCGTGGGCGTGTGGCTGTCGGTGCCCACCAGCGTGTCGAAGTACGCCGTCGGCGGCTCGCCGGGCGCGCCGTCGGCGGTCATGGTCACGTGGGCGAACTGCTCGATGTTCAGCTGGTGGCAGATGCCCGCTCCGGGGGGCACGATGCGCACGTTCTCGAACGATTCCTGCGACCACTTCAAGAAGTCGTAGCGCTCCTTGTTGCGCGAGAACTCCAGCTCCATGTTCTGCGCGAGCGCGCCCGCGCAGCCGGCGACGTCGGCGATGACCGAATGGTCGATCACGAGGTCGCAGGGAATCTGCGGGTTGATCTTCGTCGGGTCGCCGCCCAGCTGAGCGCAGGCCTCGCGCATCACGGCGAAGTCCACGAACACGGGCACGCCCGTGAAATCCTGGAACAGCACGCGCGCCGGCGAGAACTCGATCTCGCTGCCCACGACGCCCGCGCGCCCCGCTTCCACGATGCGCGCGGCCAGCTCCTCGGCCGCCTCCGGCGTTTCGGCGTTGCGCAGCACGTTCTCCAGCAGCACCGTCAGCGAGTACGGCAGCTGCTCCGAGCCGGCGACGGCCGAGACCGGATAGTAGGCGTACGTCGTGCCGTTCACGTTCAGCGTCGAAGCGAATCGGCTGTTCTCTTGGCTCATAGGTTCTCCTTACTCCAACGTTTTAGAATGCCGCGATCAGGGCATCGGTGAATTCCGTGCAGCTTGCCGCCGGCTTGGACGAGCCGGTGGCCTTGCGAATGTCGGCGGTCAGGTGCGCGCCCTCCGCGTACACGGCGCGCACCGCGCGGCGGATGCGCTCGGCCGCCTCCGCTTCGCCCAGATGGTCGAGCATCATGGCCGCCGACAGTATCTGGGCGGTGGGGTTGGCCTTGTCTTGCCCCGCGATGTCGGGCGCCGAGCCGTGCACCGCTTCGAACACGGCGTACTCGTCGCCGATGTTCGCGCCCGGCGCGATGCCGAGGCCTCCCACGAGACCTGCGGCCAGGTCGCTGGCGATATCTCCGTAGAGGTTCGGGAACACGACCACGTCGAACAGCGCAGGATCCATAACCATGTTCATGCAGAACGCGTCGACGATGCGCTCTTCGAACGCCGCATCTTCGGCGCGCTCTGCGGCAACCTCGCGCGCCGCGCGCAAAAACAAGCCGTCGGTATGCTTCATGATGTTCGCCTTGTGCACGGCGGTCACCTTGCGGCGTCCGTGCCTGCGCGCGTAGTCGAACGCGAAACGCACGATCCGTTCGGACGCCGCCTTCGAGATCGGCTTGACGGAGATGCCGGAATCGGGACGGATAGCGCCCGCGCCCTCTTCCTCGCACAGCGCGATCAGCTTGCGGGCGCCCTCGGAGCCCTCTTCAAACTCGATGCCCGCGTACAGGTCTTCGGAGTTCTCGCGCACGATGACGATATCCACGCCGTCGTAGCGGCCGCCCGCCCCCGGAATGGACAGGACGGGGCGCAGGCACGCGTACAGACCGAGTTCCCGGCGCAACGCCACGTTCACGCTGCGGAATCCCGTGCCCACCGGCGTGGCGACGGGTCCCTTGATGGCCACCTTGTTCCGCTTGACCGCTTCGATGGTAGAAGCAGGCAGCGGCGTGCCGTGCTCCTCCACGAGATGCGCCCCCGCCTCGGCCACATCCCAAACGATATCGGCGCCGCTGGCCTCCACCACCCGTTGCATGGCGGCCGACGTCTCCGGGCCGATGCCGTCACCGGGTACGAGGGCCACGGTATGCGATGCCATGTTCTCTCCTTCTGCAATTGTTCGAACGATGCCCCTTTGCGCCGCCTTCTGGGCCGACGCGACGAAACGAGCCCGGAAGGCTCGTCGGAATGCCGTGCGCTAGTTCTGCACGTTGTCGATGATTTGCTGCGCACGGCGCTTGAGCGGCCCTTTGCCGTTGGAGGCGTCGAAGGCCATGCGCGCGCCCAGCTCTTTCTTTACGGAAGGTGCCAGCTTGCCCGCCGAGAAGTCGATAACCGACACCAGCATATCCTGGAACTCCAGGTCGCCATGGTAGCACTGGATAGCCTCGTCGATGAGAGGCCACACACGCTCAGAACGGTTCTCCGTCGTAGCGCCCAGCTTGCAGAGGAACCGCATGGCTGCCAAACGCACCGGCCCGCTCTCCTCGTCGAACAACGCGGTTTCGGCTCCGGGAACCGCTTTGTCGCACGTGCGGGAATCGTGGTCGACCATCGTGGTGAGGATATCGAGGCACTCCCAGCGCGTCTGGGCTTCGGGGCGATTCAGCGCGTCGATGACGGCAGCGCCGAACGGGATCATCAAATCGGGATGATCCTTGGCAAAGAAGGAGAGCGCCGCTGCTGCGTTCTGGCGCTCGCGCCTCGACGGACCCGACAGCGCACCCACCAGCTGCTTGAACTTGCGTTCGTTTCCGAATGCCTCTTCGGCGATGTTCCTGGCTCCCTGTGTCTTTTCGCTCACCGCTCGCTCCTCGTCCTCATGTGGGAAAATGTATAGTATTCTCCCTTTCCATTATACCCTCGGCCACCAAGCGCCCCCGCAGCAAGCGCAGAATTAACATGAGCGAAACCGATAGGCGGCAGCCGAAAACCCGGCAATACGACTGAGCGGACGCAAGCGTGGTCGAATGCGAAAGCGGCAGCCCGAAAGGGCCGCCGCTCAAAGCAGTGTGCGTGTCAGTCGAGGTTATTCCGGCAGCTCGCTGGCCTTGTTGTCGCCCGACTGGAGCTTGCCGATGCCCTCGTCGTACTTCGACTTGATATCCTGGATGCGCTGATCGTACGTGGAATAGTCGAAGGGCTGTTCCTCGGTGGCGCTGTCGATTTCCGTATACAGGTCGATATAGGAGTTCAGCGCGTCCTTGAGATCGGCCGTGCCGTCGACGTACTCCTTCTGGATATCCTTGAGGGCGTCGGGGACGTTGAGGTTGCTCAGGTCGTCGATAGCCTTGAACGCGTTGTCGGCCTGCGTGCGCATGCCCACCACGTCGCCGCGCGATACCGCATCGGTAAAGCTCTCCAGACGGCTCTTCAGGTCGTCCATAGTTTGGTTGACCTGAGTCATGTACTGACGGTTCTCGGATTGCTGTTGCGCGGCCGCCGTATCCTGCTGCGCGCATCCGCCCAGAGCCGCCACCATCAAGACGCCTGCGAACATGGCGACCAGCACCTTGGCGAATCTCGTATGTTTCATGTCGTACCTGCTCTCTTGCATCGAATCATCGTTGAACTATCGTAGCGGTTCGCCCGCCGTCGCGCCGGGGATGCGACGCGTTCGTATCGGAACGGTTTCCGGGTCCGCAACCTAGCTTGCCGGCTTGTCCGTCGTGCCTCCGGGGTCGGGCGTCGGCGTGGGAGTGGGCGTCGGATCGGGATCCGGCTTCGGCGTCGGATCGGGGGTTGGAGTAGGAGTCGGATCGGGCGTGGGCGTGGGCGTCGGCGTGGGAGTAGGCGTCGGCGTCGGCGTCGGCGTCGGCGCAGGATCGTCCTTGCCCTTGTCGGCGTCCTTGTCCTCGGCGTCCTTCTTCTTCTCGTCATCCTTCTCGTCGTCGGTGTTCGACGAGCTAGCGGACCCTCCCACATGGTAGGTCGGATCGGAGAAGTTCTTGTACGTGGGATCGGCCGCCTGCGGGAACTGCTCGGTCGGCTGGCCGTCGAGCACCGCGCTCATGAAGCGGCTGAAGACGTCGTCCGCACCCGTGCTGGTAGGGATGGTCACCTGGTTGCTGGGATCGCCGAACCAAATGGCGGTGGCCAGCTGCGGCGTGATGCCGCAGAACGTGATGTCCTTGTAGCTTTCGCTCGTACCCGTCTTCGCCGCGACCACCTGGCCGTTCGGCAGAGCGGCCTTCTGTCCGGTGCCCTCGGAGGTGTTCACCACGCTCTTCATGACCTCGGTGGCCGCGTGGGCGACTTCAGGCGATATGACCTGTTCGCGATGCGTCTTCGAAAGCGAGGTGTCGGGCGTGGTGTTGTCGACGATCACCTCGCCCTTCGAGTTGGTGATGGTGAGGACGGGCGTTGGATCAATGCGCACGCCGCCGTTCGCAATGACAGCGTAGGCGCTGGCCATGTCGAGCATCGTGACGTTCGACTGGCCCAGCGTGAGCGACGGGTTCGCGCTGAGCGCGGAGGTGATGCCCATGTCCTTGGCGACCTTGATCACCTTGTCGATGCCCACGGCCATCTCAAGGCGAACGAAGCCCGTGTTGGACGACACGGCGAACGCGCGCTGAATGGAACGGGTGCCGTAGTTGTAGTTGTTGATGTTCTCCAGCGGAGGGATGGTGGAGCCGTACTCGGTATTGGGAATAGTGGCCGGCGACGAGCAGTCCACCATCGTCTGCGGGCTGATGCCCGCTTCGAGCGCTGCGATGAGCGTGAACACCTTGAACGAGGAGCCGGACGGACGGCCCGGATTGGGAACGCCGCGCTCGCCCGTGGCCAGGTTCAGCTTCTGAGTAGCCCACTCGTCGTCCTCGCCGCCCACCATGGCCTTGATGTAGCCCGTTTCGGGCTCGATGGCCACAAGCGCACCGTAGATCGCCGGATTGAGACTCTCCCGCTTCTCCTTGATGGCGGCCTCGGCGGCCTCCTGGGAGTCGACGTCCAGCGTGGTCTGGATGGTCAGGCCGCCTTTGAACAGCTCATCGTCGGAATAACGATAGTCGCCGTCGGGATCCATGAGCAGGTCGCGCACGTAGCTGCTGAAGTAAGGATACTTCTCCAGGCCATCCACCGTGGTCTCGGTCGTGTTGAGCACGATGCCCTCCGCCTGGGCGGCATCGTGCTCTTCCTGGGTGATGTAGCCGTTCGTCAGCATGCGATCCAGCACGAGGTTGCGACGCGCGAGGCAGTTGTCCTCATGGTCGATGGGATTGTTGTACGTCGGCGACTGCGGAATGCCGATGAGCGCGGCCGCCTCGGCCAGCGTGAGCTCGCTTGCATGCTTCGAGAAGTAGCGCTGCGACGCGGCTTCGATGCCGTAGGCGCCGGAACCGTAGTTGATGGTATTGAGGTACATGAGCAGGATTTCGTCTTTGGAGTACTGTTCCTCCAACTTGACGGAGAGATACATCTCGCGCACCTTGCGCTTGAACGAGATATCGTTCATCTCGTCGGCCAGGATAGTGTTGCGCACGAGCTGCTGCGTGATGGTGGACGCGCCCTCCTTGCCGGAACCGGTGAGGTTCACGTACACCGCGCGCGCGATGCCCGCGAGGTCGAAACCGCCGTGTTCGTAGAAGCGCTCGTCCTCGGTAGCCACGGTGCCCTCGCGCACGTACTCGCTGATCTGGTCGAGCTCGACGGGGTCGCGGTACTCGACCTGGAAGCGGGCGAGCTCCGTACCGTCCGACGCCAGCATGATCGACGGCAGCGACGAGTTGAGCTGGCCGGCATCGGACACGTCGTAGTCCTCAAGGTCGCCGATCCACGACGAACCGAGGGCGTAGACGCCTGAGAAGCCGGCGACGATCACGGCCAAAAAGACCGTGAACACCGCAAGGAAGCCGATGGAAGGATGCTTTTTCTTGATCCCCGGCCTATTCTTTATAGAACGTGAAGCCACGTGTCACCTCCAAAAAACTCCGCCCATTGTAACATCGGGGCACAGGCCCCCATGAATCAACACAAGTTCGTTGGAAAAAGGTCACACGGGAAAACGCCCGGTCGGGAGCTCAAAACGTGGTTGATGCAAGCAGGGTGCAGCGCTTTTTTCTCGGGCGCGGGAGCCCGCTTGCGGTCCGTTGCGCGCGTGCCGCGCCGATTCGAGACGCTCGCAGCGTGCGATCGGCGCGGCGAAGGACGCTCGGGCCTCAGGCGGTGCCCCCGCGCCAAAAGGCGCTGCGCTTATCCCGCAAGCACCGCCTCGTCGGCCGCGAGGGCGTCTTTCGCAAGCGCCAGCTGCGCGCGCACGGCCGCGTGCCCGGTGCCGCCCTCGGTGGTGCGGGCCGCCACGATGCTCTCCAGATCGAGCGAGGCCGTGATGTCCTCCTCGAACAGGTCGCTTTCGGCTTTGAAGTCGGCCAGCGTCAAGTCGTCCAAGTCGCAGCCGCGCTGCTCGCATACCAGCACGAGGTGCCCCACCACCTCGTGGGCGCGCCTGAACGGCATCCCCTTCTTAGCCAGGTAGTCGGCCACGTCGGTGGCCGCCAGGTAGCCCTTCTTCGCCTGCGCCGTCATGGCCTCGGGCACCACGCGCATCGTCTCGATCATGCCGGCCGCGCACACGAGGCAATCCTCCAGCGTCTTGGCCGCGTCGATGGCGCCTTCCTTGTCCTCTTGCAAGTCCTTGTTGTAAGCCAGCGGCAGCGCTTTCATGGTGACCAGCAGCGCCACGAGGTCGCCTACCACGCGGCCCGTCTTGCCGCGGATAAGTTCGGCGAAATCGGGGTTCTTCTTCTGCGGCATGATGGACGATCCCGTGGAAAACGCGTCGGACAGCTCGATGAACCCGAACTCCGAGCTGGACCACAGCACGATCTCCTCGCACAGCCGCGACAGGTGCATGCACGACACGCTGCACGCGTACGACAGGTCCAGCAGGAAGTCGCGGTCGGACACGGCGTCCAGCGAGTTCGGGATCACCCGCGAGAAGCCCAGCTCGGCCGCCGCCATCTGCCGATCGAGCGGGTACGTGGTGCCCGCGAGCGCCGCCGAACCCAGCGGGCTCGCGTCGGCCGCCGTGCGCGCGGCCGCCAGGCGCTCGAAGTCGCGCGCGAGCATCCACACGTAGGCCAGCATATGGTGCGAGAACAGCACCGGCTGGGCGTGCTGCAGATGGGTGTAGCCGGGCAGGACGACGTCGAAGTGCGCCTCGGCCTGCCGGACGAGCGCCTGGCGCAGCGCCACGTTCGCCGCCATGAGGTCCTCGCAGCGCTGCTTGGCGAACAGGCGCGTGTCGGTGGCCACCTGGTCGTTGCGGCTGCGGCCGGTGTGCAGGCGCGCGCCGGCGTCGCCGATGTCGGCGATGAGCGCGCGCTCCACCGACATGTGGATGTCCTCGTCGTTGATGTCGAACGCGAAGTCGCCCGCCTCGATGCGCGCCTTCACGCGGTCGAGCCCCTCGACGATGGCCTCCGCATCGGCGGGCTCGATGACGCCCGCCGACGCCAGCATGCGCGCGTGCGCCTGCGACCCGGCTATGTCCTGCGCGTACAGCGCCTTGTCAACCGGCAGCGACGCGCCGAAGCGTTGGGTGAACTCGCTCACGTTCTCGGTGAATCTGCCCGACCACAAAGCCATGACGTCCCCCTTAAGCCTTCTCGGCAGCGCCCTGCAGGGCCGCTTCCGCTTCTTCGACGACCGCCGCGTTCTCAGCCTCGGCCACCTGCTTCCACACCGGCGTCACGTCCTCGTACGCACCCTTCGTCAACGGTCCGACCTTCTTCTGCGCGTCGAACAGCTCGGCCGGCGCGCCCTCCTGCCGACGGTTCGAGGCCCACGTCTTGGCAGAGAGCGTTTGCAGCTGGATGAAGCCCTTGGCCGCCGCGTGGTCGAACGAGTCGTCCTTGTCGTAGGTGGCCAGCGCGTAATCGTACAGGGAGTAGGCGCTCTTGCGGCCCACCACGGTGCAGGAGCCCTTGTAGAACTTGAGCTTCACCGTGCCGGCCACACAGCGCTGCGTGGAGGCGAGGAACGCGTCGACGGCTTCCTTGAGCGGCGAGAACCACTGGCCGTTGTACACGCACTTCGCCCACTCCTGCTCCATGCCCAGCTTGAAGTGCAGCACCTCGCGCTCCAGCACCAGGTCTTCCAGCGCCTTGTGAGCCTGGATGAGCGACAGCGCGCCCGGCACCTCGTAGCACTCGCGGCTCTTCACGCCCACCAGCCGGTTCTCGATCATGTCGATGCGGCCGTAGCCGTGCTTGCCGGCGATCTCGTTCAGCGCGTAGATGATACCGAGGAAGCTCTTCTGGCTCCCGTCGATGGCGTACGGCAGACCGCGTGCGAACTCGAGCTCCACGTACTGCGGCTCGTCGGGAGCTTCGGTGGGATCGACCGTCATCGTGTAGATGTCCGTCGGCGGCTCCATCCAGGGATCCTCCAGGACGCCGCACTCGATGGCCCGGCCCCACAGGTTATCGTCGATGGAGTACGGCGACTTCTTCGTGGTGGGAACCTCGATGCCGTGCGCCTGAGCCCATTCCATCTCCTCGGAGCGGGTGTGCAGATCCCATTCGCGCACCGGGGCGATAATCTCGATGTCCGGATCAAGCATGAGGATGCTCGCCTCGAAGCGCACCTGGTCGTTGCCTTTGCCCGTGCAGCCGTGCGCGATGTACTTCGCGCCGAACTTGTGCGCCGCGTCCACAAGGTGCTTGGAGATCAGCGGCCGGGACAGCGCGGACACGAGCGGGTACTTGTTCTCGTACAGGGCGTTGGCGGCCAGCGCCTTGGACAGGAAGTCCTGGGCGAACACGTCGCGCATGTCCACGACCAGGCATTCCACGGCGCCGGTTTTCAACGCCTTCTGCTTGATCTTCTCAAGGCCCTCATGCTCCTGTCCCACGTCGCCGACCACGGCGATAACGTCGAGGTTCTTCTCCTCCTGGAGCCACTTGATGCACACGGACGTATCCAGTCCGCCGGAATACGCCAGTACCGCTTTGTCCTTCTGCTGGGTTTGCTGAGTCTGCTGCTGAGCCATGGTAGGGTCCTTCCCCCGTGTTCGGTTGTCGTCGGGATGCCCGGTCATGGTGCGGCTGCGAAGGCGCCTCCCCCAGCGCTCGCCGGACGGTAGGGGTATGCGCGCGCCCATCGCGGTTCTCACCGCGCAAGGCTGTCGTCGTGCGCACCACGGCTTTTCGTGGTGACAGGCATCAGAGCCGGGCGGCTCGGACGCTGTTGCTTGTACTAAGCGTGGGGATGAGTGCAGGGAGAAAAGCGTCCCCGCCAAGAAATATAGTCGACGACTAGCGTCGTCGCAGTCGGTCGATGGCGCGCTCGACTTCGACGGCAGCCTCAGGGCTCTCCGCCGCGATCATGATCGTGTTGTCGCCGGCCACCGTGCCGAGTGCTCCGCGCAGGCTGGCCTTGTCGAGCGCAGCAGAGACGCCGGCTGCTCCGCCGGAGAACGTCTTCACTACGACCATGTTGCCTGCCACGTGCACCTCTTCAACCAATTCGGATACCATGCGCTGGAGCCGCATTTCCTCAGGGAGAACGTAATAGCCCTCACGAGACTTCACCAGACCCATGTCCATGATGTCGCGGGAGATCGTGGCTTGAGTGCATTCGTAGCCAGCGGCCTGCAGCTGATTGGCGAGATCGCGCTGCGTCTTGACATTATGTTCGCGAATGATGTCGCGAATGATGTCGTGCCGTTGTTGACGTTTTCTCATGCCCTCGATACTCTCTGTTCCCGTTCAAGAACGATCACATACGGTTCCGATCACAAGTACCTTCGCGGGGTATGCAGAATTGCGCAAGACCCGACGAAAATATGCATTAAATAGTACCCTATCCGTGAGCGTTCCGACCCCAGAATTTCAAAAAGTGCAGAAAGATTTTCGACGAACGTCCTTGCAGTCGTTATCCTGAACGAGCGCAGCGACCCTGTCATCCTGAGCAAGTCGAAGGATCCCGCAAGGTGCCAACCGTGAGACTTCCTGCTGTCGCCGCTCGGGATCCTTCGACTCCGCGCTTCGCGCCTCGCCCAGGATGACAGCCTACGGCGCCTCGCTCAGGATGACAGCCGCCCTTTCAGAACAACAGCGCCGCAAGCTTCTGCACCAGCACGTCCACGTCCTCCTTCGAACACACCAGCGGAGGCAGGAAGCGCAGCGTGCGCGGGCCGGTGAAGTTGAGCAGGAGGCCCTCGTCCAGGCCGGCCAGCACCACGTCGGGGGCGCTCACGCCCTCGGCGAGGTCGCAGGCCACCATGAGCCCCAGGCCGCGCACCTCTTCCACTTGCGGCAGCGCCGCCAGCTTCTCGCGCAGGTACGCGCCCGTGCGCTCGGCGTTGCCGGCGGCGTCCTCGGCCGCCAGCGCCCGCACGGTGGCCTCGGCCGCCGCGACGGCCAGGCAGCTGCCCCCGAAGGTGGAGCCGTGGTCGCCTGGATCGAACGACGCCGCCACCTGGGCGCGCGCAGCGCACATGCCCATGGGGAAGCCCGAGGCGATGCCCTTGGCAATGGTCACCACGTCGGGCGTGACGCCGAAGTGCTGGAACCCGAAGGGATACGTGCCGCAGCGGTACATGCCGCATTGGATCTCGTCGCACATGAACAGCGCGCCGCGCTCGGCGGTAAGGCGACGCACCGCGGCCAGGAACTCGGACTCGCACGGATGCACGCCGCTCTCGCCCTGCACGCATTCCACCATGACGGCGCAGATGCCGTCGCCCTGCGAGGCGAACAGCGACTCGAGCGCCTTGATATCGTTGATGGGCGTGCGGACGAAGCCGTCGGGCAGGGGCTGGAACGCCTCCTGCTTGGCGGGCTGTGCCGTAGCGGCCAGCGTGGCCAGCGTGCGCCCGTGGAAGCTGGCGTCGAGCGTGACGATGAGGCGCGGCGCGGCGGCTGCGGCGGCGCGCACGCCGTCCTCGTCGGCGCCGGCGGCCTCGGCCGCAGCCATCGCGCGCTTCTTGGCGTGCAGTCGCGCCAGCTTGAAGGCGCATTCGTTCGCCTCGGCGCCCGAGTTCGCGAAGAAGCTCTGCCACGGCTCGCGCTCGGCCTCGTCGACGCACTCGTTCAGCAAGTCGGATACGAGGTGCGCCACCTCGCCGCGATGCTCGATGTAGTAGTAGTTGCTCACATGGACGAGCGTGCTCGCCTGCTCCTCGATAGCCGACACGAGCGCCGGATGGCAGTGGCCCAGGCTCACGGCGCCCACGCCCGACACGAAGTCGAGGTACGTGCGGCCTTCCGAATCCTCCACCTGCATGCCGCGCCCGCGCACGAGCTCCACCGGCTTGCGGGCGTACGTGCCCATCACGTATGCGGATTCAAGCTGCTGTTCCTCGATGAAACCCATGGTCGTCCTTCTTTCGCTCGCTTAGAAGATCTTGTTGTTCGGCGTCGCGCTGGCAGCATGCTGGCGATTCTCCAGCAACTTGGAGGCGAAGTTGCCCAAAGGATGGGTGTCGAACGTGCACGACTCCTCCGTGGAGTGCATCGTGGTGCCCACGCCGGTGCTGGTCAGAAGCTCCAGCAGCAGCGAGTGCGGGGTGATGCCGTTGATGATGTGCGCGCGGAACACGCCCGAATCCAGCGCGTGGATGCACGACTTCAGCTTCGGGATCATGCCGGTGGACACGATGTTGTTCTCCACCATGTACTGCGCCTCGAACAGCGTGAGGTTCGAGATGAGCGAGTCCTTGTTCTCGAAGTTCTCGTACAGGCCGTCCACATCGGTGAGGAACACCACCTTGTGCGCGCCGATAGCGGCCGCGATGTGGCCCGCCACCATGTCGGCGTTCACGTTGTAGAAGCCGCCGTCCTCGCCCAGCGCCACCGACGCCACGACGGGGATGTAATCGCCGGCAACGAGGTCGTCCAGAAGCGGGCTGTTGATGCGCGTGATGCGGCCCACGCGTCCCAGCTCCGGGCTGGCCTGCTCGGCCACGATGACGCCCGCGTCGGCGCCGCTGACGCCCACGGCGAAGTTGCCGTGCTCGTTGAGGGCCTCCACCAGCTCCTGGTTCACCTTACCCATTAGCACGGTGCGCACGAGGTCCATGGCCTCGGGCGTGGTGACACGCTGACCGTCCTTGAACTCCACGGGAAGCTGCAGGAAATCCATGGCCTCGGTGATGGCCTTGCCGCCGCCATGCACGATGACGGGATTCACGCCGACGATCTTCAGCAGCACGATGTCGTTCATCACGTCGGCGCGCAGCTGCTCGTCCACCATGGCCGAGCCGCCGTACTTGATGACGACGGTCTTGCCGGTGATGTTCTTGATCCAGGGAAGCGCTTCAACCAGCACCTCCGCCGCTTTGTTCGCTACGCCCTTCGGGCGGGTGTCCTTCGCGTACTTCATGAGCGATAGTCTCCGTTGATCGTGATGTACTCGTGTGTGAAATCGCATGTCCAAACCGTGGTCCTCGCCTCGCCTGCGCCGAGGTCGACGTCGATGACGATCTCGGGCTGCTCGAAACGGCGCAGCGCCTCGTCCTCGTCGAACGCTTGCGCAAGCCCGCCGCGGCACACCGGCAGGCCCATGATGTCGATGGACGCATCCTCCTGGCGGAAGACCGCGCCCGACTTGCCGATGGCCGCCGCGATGCGGCCCCAGTTCGCGTCGCGGCCGCAGACGGCCGTCTTCACGAGCGGCGAGTTCGCCACGGCGCGCGCGGCCAGATCGGCGTCGGCGTCGTTGGCAGCACCGGTCACGTTGACGGTGACCAGGCGCGTGGCCCCTTCCCCGTCGGCCGCCATCATGCGGGCCAGCGTCTCGCACACCTCGACGAGCGCTGCCTGGAAGCGGGCGAAGGCCGGGCCGTCCGGATCGAACGCGCCTGCGCCCGCAGGTGCTGCGGCGCCGCTGGCGAAGAGGAAGCAGGAATCGTTCGTCGACGTGTCGGAATCCACCGTCACCTTGTTGAAGCTGCGATTCACGGCGTGCACGAGCGCCCTGTGCAAGGCGGGCGCGGACACCGGCGCGTCGGTGGTGAGGACGGCGATCATCGTGGCCATGTTCGGCATGATCATGCCCGAGCCCTTCGACATGCCGCCCACCGTGAACGTGCAGCCGTCGTAGCCGACCCCGTCGCCCGAGAACGTGACGGCGGCCTCCTTCGGACGCGTGTCGGTGGTCATGATGGCGCGCGCCGCATCCGCGCCGCCGCCTGCAGACAGCAGCGACGCCGCCGCAGGCAGGCCGGTCCCGAACGGCGCCAGGGGCAGCTGCACGCCGATGACGCCCGTGGACGCCACCAGCACCTCGGATGCGGGGCAGCCCACGGCATCGCCCGCGATGCGCGCCGTCTCGCGGGCGGCTTCCAAACCGGGCTCGCCGGTGGCCGCGTTCGCGTTGCCCGAGTTCACCACCACGGCGCGCGCCGTGCCGTAGGCGGGCTCGCCCGGCTGGTCGGCGCCCAGCTGCGCGCGCGATACGATGACCGGCGCCGAGCAGAACACGTTCTTGGTGAACACGGCCGCGCACGCGCAGGGTTCGTCGGCGACCACGAGCGCGAGGTCGAGGCGCTCGGGATCCTTACGGAAACCCGCGTGCACGCCGGACGCGCGGAACCCGCGCGCCGCCGTCACGCCGCCTTGGGCGGGATGCGTTGCAGCGATCGGTTGGTCGGTCATAGCGGCTTCTTTCTGTTGCGGCTGGTGCGGCTGTAGCTTACTAGGACGATTCGCATCACACGGGTACGGAGATCGGTTCGAGCCCTCGAGCCTGGGGCAGGCCCAGCACGGCGTTCGCGCACTGCACGGCCTGGCTGGCCGCGCCCTTGCCCAGGTTGTCGATAGCGCCCACGGCCACCAGCATGCGCGCCGTCGCGTTGACGGCGATTCCCAGGTGCGCGTAGTTCGTGCCCGCCACCGACGAGGTCTTCGGCATGGTGCCGGCATCCAGCACGTGCACGAAGGGGTCGTCGGCGTAGAAGTCCCGGTACAGCTCCACGATCTCGCCCGCGTCGACGGGCGCGTCGGACGCGAGCGGCAGGTTCACGGTGGACAGCAGGCCGCGATTGAGCGGCGCGAGATGCGGCGTGAACACGAGGCGGCCTTCCAGGCCCAGGATCTGCTCGATCTCGGGCGTGTGGCGGTGCGTCGCCACGCCGTACGCTTCGAGGTTCTCGTCGGCGAAGCAGAAGTGCGTGCGCGTCGAGGCCTTCTTGCCCGCGCCCGTGACGCCGGAGATGGCGTCGACCACCACGACGCCGTTAGGCCGCACGAGCCCGGCACGGACGGCGGGCGCCGCCGCAAGCGACGTGGCCGTGGGATAGCAGCCCGCGCAGGCGACGAGCACGCCCTCGCCCGCTGCACGGGCGCCTGCGGCGCGCGCGAGGTCGTCCGGGAACAGCTCGGGCAGGCCGAAGGCAGCACGCTGCAGCAGGTCGGTGGCCGTATGCGGCGTGGCGTACCAGCGCTCGTAGACGGCAGGGTCCTTCAAGCGGAAGTCGGCCGACAGGTCGACCACCGTCGCACCGCGCGCGACCAGGCGCGGGGCCATGGCGAGCGCCGCGGTGTGCGGCACGGCCAGGAACACGAGGTCGCACGCGTCGAGCGCAGGGTCGTCGTGCGCGGTGAAGGCGAGGTCGGTGGCGCCGGTGAAGCCGGGATACTCCGCGACGACGGGCGTGCCCGCCAGCTCGTTGGACGTGACTACACGCAGATCGAGATCGGGATGGCGCAGCGCGAGCCTAATCAGCTCGATGCCGGCAAAACCGGCCGCTCCAACGATGCCTGTCGTGATCGCCATGTCGATCCCCTTCGTCTTCCGTCGTCCGATGCGCGGACGCGACGCTCAAGCCGTTGCGTCACCTACGATTTGTGCATATGCACAAAAATGAGGCGTTTTGAATGATGCATACCATCCTATGAAAGAAAGCAGCGTTTGACAAGATTCGAGCGCAAATTGGTACACGAGAATCAAACCGCCCGGACGAGGATCGAGCGCGGGGGCGAGTGGTGCGAGGGGGGTGTGGGATGCGCGGAGAGGTGCGGGGGTGCGGAGAGGTGCGGGAGGGGCGCACGTGAGGCATCGGGCGCGCGGACCAGCGCGCGAACGCGAGAGGCCGGGCGCGCGGGCCGACGCGCAAGCGCGATGCCCCCACACCGCGCCCGAACCGCGATTCTCTGCCCGGATTCTGGGTTCCCAAGCAACGCCGCCCCATTGCGCTACCGCACCATGGGCCTCGTGTCGAAAAAACCGTGCGCGCGCGGTAAAATCGAAGCGGTTTGGTAATCCCCTGCCTCCGCTTTCTTCGCGCACTGGTTTTCCGAGCTGGCAAAACGCGCGAAGACAAGAACCTTCGACCGTCGAGACGGCGACTCGAGCCCCTTCAGGGTTGCCAAACCGATCGATCTTTACCGCATGAGGCCGGATTTCGCCTCACAAGCCGCAACCGACTTCGCAGCCCGACTGCGCGCGACGCGACGTCGGTTGCGCATGCCTGGTAAGATCCAACCGATATGGCTATCCCAATTCGAGAATGCATTGACAGGAAGTTCGTACAACCTGCGGTTTGGCGATCTGAACGACGAACATGACGAGCCGGAGGTGGGAAAAGGCTCCCGTATCGGCTCGACCTTACCAAGATTTAGCTACGCACGCATCATCGCCCGAAAAACACGCTTTTCGGGCGATTTCCGTGTTTTTCGGGCGATGATGCGCCGGGCATGCGACGCGTCCATGTTCGAACGCGTCTCGAAAGGAGCGCTCCTCTTTAGGATGCTTTGTTGGGGGTGTGGCGATAGGTGCAGACGGTTTTCTCCAGCACGTGGACGGCTTCCTCGTCGGTGAGGGTGAGTGCGGCTTCCAGCTCGTCCAGTTTCTCGGCCACTTCGGTGTAGCTGATCTCCTGGCCGGTGGAGATGAGGATGGAGTGGTTGTCGGTGGGCAGCGTGCTCTCTTCGTCCATGAGCAGCTCCTCGTACATCTTCTCGCCCTCGCGCAGGCCCGTGAACACGATTTTGACGTCCACGTCGGGCGTGAGGCCCTGCAGCTGGATGAGGCCCTTCGCCAAGTCGACGATCTTCACCGGCTCGCCCATGTCGAGGATGAAGATCTCGCCGCCCTTCGCCATGCCGCCTGCTTGGATGACCAGGCGCGACGCCTCGGGGATGGTCATGAAGAAGCGCTCGATGTCGGGATGGGTGACGGTGAGGGGGCCTCCCGCGGCGATCTGGCGCTGGAACACGGGGATGACGCTGCCGTTGCTGCCCAGCACGTTGCCGAAGCGCACGGCGGAGAAAATGGTCTTCGACGTGCGCGCGTAGTACTGCATGACCATCTCGCCCATGCGCTTCGTGGCACCCATGACGCTGGTGGGGTTCACGGCCTTGTCGGTGGAGATGAAGATGAAGCGCGCAGCGCCGTAGGCGTCGGCAGCGCGCACCGCGTTGAGCGTCCCGAACACGTTGTTGTGCAACGCCTCGCGCGGGCACTGCTCCATAAGAGGCACGTGCTTGTGGGCGGCCGCATGGAACACGGCGCCGGGTCGGTACTTCGAGAACACCTCGTTCAGGCGCGCCTCGTCGCAGACATTGCCGATCTCTATGACGAGGTCGATGTCGTCGTATTCGGCCAGCAGCTCGTTGCGCAGCATGTAGGCGTCGTTCTCGTACATGTCGAAGATGACGATGCGGGCGGGCGCCACCTTGCACAGCTGGCGGCACAGCTCGCTGCCGATGGAGCCGCCGCCGCCCGTGACCAGCACGGTCTCGCCGGCGATGTAGCCCGACACCGCGCGCGTGTTGAGGATGATCTCCTCGCGGCCCAGAAGGTCGGCCACGTCCACGTCGCGCAGGCGCACGTCGCCGATCTCGTCGAGCGACAGCTCGCGCACGTTCGGCAGGGTGCGCAGCTTGCAGTCGGTCTTCGTGCATTCGCCGTAGATGCGCTTGCGCTCCTCGGGCGTGGAGGACGGGATGGCCACGACGATCTGGTCGATGTTGTGCTTGTCCACGAGGTCGACGATGTCGTTCGTGGAGCCGGCCACCTTCACGCCGTGGATGCGCGAACCGCGCTTGGTGGGGTCGTCGTCAGTGGCCACGATGGGGATGCCCGGCATGAGCGGGTCCTTCGAGGCCATGCGTCCGATTGCCAGCGAGCCCGTCTCCCCCGCGCCCACCACGAGCGTGCGCGGACGGTCGCACATGCGCTGCGTGGAGACGAGCGCGCGCCTTTTCTGGCGCATGACGCGGAAGATCAAACGGATGCCGCCCATGAAGAATATGAGCATGAAGCACGAGACGAAAAACACGCGGATGGGAAGCCGCACGTCGATGATCCATAAGAACACAGCTCCCACCAGGGTGGACAGCACCACGGCCAGCACGATCTGGATGGCTTCGTCGACGCTGGCGTATTCCCAGAGGTTGTTGTACAGGTGGAACAAGCCCAACACGGCCACGTTGATGAGCGCGAGGATGCCCAGCATGAAGTAGATCTCGTTGTTGACGAACACTTCGCCCTCAACGTCGGTGAGCAGCGATGCGAGCCAGTACGCGGCGTACGTCGCAACGATATCGAGCAGCAGCAGAATCGCTGTGCGTTTTGTGATATGAGCGTCCAAACCGGGCCTCGTCTTCGAGTAGGGCAGCGAAACGATATGGATTTGCCGACATGTCGCCATGCGCGGCGACCAAAGCGGTATTGTATACAAAGTAACGCACGATTGCACAGGACACGCGAAGTTCAGGAGCTTGCTACATGAATAAAACAGCCGCAGCCGGGCAGGGGCAGCCTGCACGCGAAAGCAACATCAACGCCATCGTCAGCTACTTCGAAAGCGGCATCAAAGCCTTCGGCGGCCCGGGTGAGCTGGGCATCGAGCTGGAGCAGATCATCGTGCACGACGATATGAGCCCCGTCTCGTACAGCGGCGAACACGGCGTGGCGTGGGTGCTGCGCCAGCTGGAGGCGGACTATCCTCGCACCACCACCGACGAGCACGGCGACCTTTTGGGAGTCGCCCGCCCGAGCGAGGCGGTCACCATCGAGCCCGCGGCGCAGATCGAGCTGTCCGCCGGCCCCTTCGCCGATCTCGCGACCGCGCGAGACACGTTCGAAGGGTTCGCGCAGCGCCTTTCCGACGTGCTGGAGCCCGCGGGAGAGAAGGCGCTGGCGATCGGCTACCATCCCTCCGCCACGGCGCGCTCGCTGGAGCTCATCCCGAAGCGCCGCTACCAGTTCATGAACCTCTATCTGGGCGAGCGCGACATCTACGGCCCCTGCATGATGCGCGGCAGCGCCTCGACGCAGGTGTCCATCGACTACACCAGCACGGCCGACTGCCTGCGCAAGCTGCGGCTGGCGTTCGCGCTGGTGCCGATGCTCTCGCTTATGTGCGACAACGCACCCGTGTTCGAAGGCAAGCCGCGCGAGCATCAGCTGGTGCGCACGGACATCTGGCAGCATGTGGACAACGATCGATGCGGCCTCGTGCCCGACGTGCTGGACCCCTCGTTCGACCTGCGCCGTTACGCTGAGTACATCCTGGACACCGTGGCCATCCTCATCCCCTGCCAGCAGCAGCGGTGGTGCTACTCCGACCGCACGTTCGGCGATATCTACGCCGCGCGCACGATGACGCGTGCCGAGGTGGAGCACGCGGTGTCCATGTTCTTCACCGACGTGCGCCTCAAGACCTACATCGAGATCCGCCCCGCCGACGCCATGCCCATCCCCTACGTCATCGCCTACGCGGCGCTGATCAAGGGGCTGTTCTACGCGCCGACGAGCCTCGACGCGATGGACGGGCTGTTCGCCGACGTGCGGCGCGACGACTACCTGGCGGCGCAGGACGCGCTCATGGAGAGCGGCTACGAAGCCGAGGTGTTCGGACGGCCCGTCGCCGAGCTGTGCGACCGCATCGTGAAGATCGCGCGCGACGGCCTTGCCGACGAGGAGCAGGGCTTCCTGGAGCCGCTCGCCGACCTCGTCGCGCGCCGCGTGACGCTGGCCGACCTCGCGGAACGGAGCGAACGGGCGTGAGCAACGAGGATCGCATGGTGAAGGTGGCCTACCGCGGCTACTTCGACGACGGTGCCACCTTCATCGATCAGACGAGGCAGCCCATCGAGTTCCCCTGCGCAGACGGATGGATGCCGCCCGCGTTCGTCGACGCGGTGCGCGACATGGCCGTGGGCGAAACGAAACGCGTCCGCGTTGGAGCCGACGAGGCGTACGAGAAGCGCACCGAAGAGCGCGTCATCGAAGTGGAGCGCGCGAAGATCCCGGCCGATATCAAGCTCGCCGTGGGCGACGTGATGAGCCTCGAACGGCCGGACGGGCAGACGTATCCGGCACGACTCGTGGAGCTGGACGAGGAGCGCGCCGTGTTCGACCTCAACCACGATGCCATCGCCAAGGCGCTGAACTTCGAGATCACGCTGCTCGACGTGCGCGATCTCCCGAAACGGTAGCACCGCGGGAGACTGGAGCTGGGGCGTGTTGTCATCCTGAGCGCAGCGGCGAAGGGAGCAGGGGCCTCGCAACCTCCTTCCAGGATGGCAGAAGGCTCGGTTACGGACTTGTGGCGACTTGGAGCAAGTTTCGCGCCGCGAACGGGAAAGCCGGAATGCCTCGGGTAGACTGATGGGCATTGCATTCTCTCGAAAGGAGCTCTTGATGAGCAACGAAGGCAAGAAGGTCAAGGTCCACTACACGGGCACCCTCGACGACGGCTCGAAGTTCGACTCCTCCGTCGATCGCGGCGAGCCCATCGAGTTCACCTGCATGGCCGGCCAGATGATCCCCGGGTTCGACTCCGCCGTGAAGGACATGGCGCAAGGCGACACGAAGAACGTGCACATCCCCGCCGCCGAGGCGTACGGCGAGCGCGACGAGGCCATGGTGCAGCAGGTTCCGGTCGACCAGATCCCGAACGGCGACCAGCTTCCCGTGGGCCAGACCGTGTACATGATGGGCCCGGGCGGCCAGCCCTTCCCCGTGTTCGTGCGCTCCATCGAAGACGGCATAGCCACCTTCGACATGAACCACGAGCTGGCGGGCAAGGACCTCAACTTCGAGATCACGCTCGTCGAGGTTGCCGACTAGCACGTCGACGGCATCGGCTTCGTTCGGGAACAGGCGCCTGCGGGCGCCTGTTCCCGTTCTCGCCCCGTTATCCTCCTCTCCGACGATCGCTTCAACGAGCCCCTGCCGCTCAGGCCTTGCCCAGACGGCGCGCCACGTCGAGCAGCAGCAGCCAAAGGGCTTTGCGGCTGTCGTCGTTGAGCTGCGCGACTCGCACGATCATGCTATCGCGGTAGTCGAGCTCGAAGCGGTCGGGCTCCACGAGCCCGAACCCCTCCGCCTGCCGGCGCCGCTCGTCGGACACGGTGCGCGGAGGCTCCGAGGGACGCTCGCCGGGCACGTCCTTCCCCACCAGACGGCGCGCCTTCTCCTCGGCACGGCGCGCGCAGACGCGCTCGTACTCGAACCCGAAGTACGTCATCTCCCAGAACGCTGCCGCCAGCACGAGGTAGCGCTCGCGGCAGCACCGGGAACCGCCCAGCCACACGCGGCTCGCAAGCGTCCGCTCCCACGGATCGAGCGTGTAGGGACGCGGCTGCGGCCCCTCGGCTTCCCCGGGCGGCGTCGCGGCATCGGAACGCTGGACGGCCCTGCGCGCGAGCGGCACGTCGTCGAGCGAGAGCAGCGCCGCGGACACGTGGCGCTCGATCAAGCCGCTGCGCGCGTGCAGCACGAACGACTCGTGCGGCAGCAGCAGGCTGCCCCGTGCGCCTTTCTTGTCGAGCGGCAGGCCCCGCATCGTGGCCAACGTGGCCGCCAACCGCTTCTCGGCCGCCCGCTTGCGCTTCGCCGGAAGCGCATCCCAATCGCCGGCCAGGACCGCATGCTCCTCGACGATGGCGCGGACGAGCAGCCGCTCGTCGCAGCAGCGCAACAGGGCCTGCAGCGAAGGAACCTGCTTGATGGAAAGCGCCTCGCGTTCCCAGGCGCTACCATCCGACATGACCGACCTCTTCCAGAAGCGCGAACGCTTCGGCGCACGGCATGACCACGGCGCATCGCAACGGGCGCGCGAGCATGCTTTCCTCTTCAACCTCCTCGTCGAACAGGGGAAACTCGGCCGAAACCCCCTCTCCCGGCCAATCAGACGCGAGGATGCGGCACAAAGGCAGCGCCTCGACGAGCACGAGCGTTTCAGGGTAGGAGCACGACGTTTGATTTCCGAATGCAGGCATAGCACGACACCTCGTTTACCGTGTTCCAGGGCGTGGGAGGATGCTCGATCCTGCAAGCGTGGTACGGATCGCGTGGAACACCGCGGTCATCTATGGGCTGCCCGTCCTTCGGGAGGCGTCGGGTTCAGCGCTTGCACTGGTTCTTTCGTTCGAGAACAGTATAGCATATGATACGAACATTTGTTTGTTAAATTATTCGAATAATCCCAGCAGATCGGACAGCTCGTCGCGCGAATGGATGTCGAGCTTGCGGTAGATATGGCGAATGTGCGTTTTGGCCGTGCCGTTCGCAATGAACAGCTCGCGCTCGATGGAGCCCACGGTCTTGCGCTGCGCCAGCAACAGCAGCACCTCTTCCTCGCGCGGCGACAGGCCGTACGAACGCGCCAGCTCCTGGCACCGGTTCGCCAGCTCTTGCTTCTTTACGATGGCCCGGTCGCCCGCCGTGCCATCCTCGCCCAGAAACGACACGCCCCAGCGGCTGGACAGCTCCTTTTCCGAGAAGAGGATCATCGTGGCTGCCACCACGAGGATGACCACGAGCCCGCTGACGACGGCATCCGATCCGGCCAGTCCGAACGACGGCGCGCCCAACAGCTGCTCGGTCTGGCGTCCGAACAGGGTAAACAACGCACGCACGCCGCGCTCGATGCCGAACAGCCACACGGCCGACATCCCGTAGCGATAGCACAGGTTAGCCATGATGAGCATGATGAGGATGGAGAACGCGGTGTAGGACGCACTCGTGCAGAAATCGGACGCGGCCTGCCCCAGGACGCCCACGTTCGGCAAGATGAGGAAAGCCGCCACCATGAGCGGCAACGCGATGCGGTAGATCACACCGAAGTCGAATTTGCCGCCGCGCGCTATGACGCCGACGAACACGATAGCGGCCACCGCCAGCGTGCCGAACGCCGAATGCGGGCCGAACGTCGACTGGTACATCGACGATTCCTTCAGCCCGTACGCGAACGCGTAGATGGCCATGAGCAGCACGATCTTCCAAGGGAACGAAAACTTCGACGGCTTGGCGCGCGGAAGCTCGCCGGAAGGCAACGAGCGGAACCCCGCCGCGCAGGCGGCAAGCGACACGACGGGCAGCACGAGCACGACGGCGCCGAGCCACGGTAACAGCAAGCCTCTGCACAAATAAATGAGGAGCGCCGCCACGATCATGGACGCCGAATAGTACAGCGCGACGCGAAACGGATTGAGACAGCCGTACAGTTCCGACCACAGCAGAATGACGAGCGCGATGCCAAACCCGCCCAACAGCACCGCCGGCACGGCAAGCGCATCCGCCGACCTCGGTATCCAGATGGACGCGAACATGCACAGCGTGGACACCGTAAGCGCAACGCCGGACACGGCGTACAACGAGCGCTTTCCGAACAGCGGGCCGATACGCTTGGCAAGGGCGGCGCACAAAAACATCGTGGCTATCATCACGAGATCGAACGCGTCGTGACCCGCGACAGCAGCTGCGGGGAACTCGACGAACGAGCCCACGAACACGATCTCGATCCACGCACGGTACACGCCCAGCCCGAGGAAGAACAGCGGGATGGACGGCAGCCACGGCAGCAATGGACCCGGCGCCCGTGCGCCCGCAACGGTGCCGTCCTCGCACGCGGGCGCGTCGGCCTTCCGCACGCCGACCGCTTCGTCGTCCGCGAAGCGAAGCTCCGCATCCTCCTGGGATCGATCGAGCGTCCCGGATCCGTTCGTTTCGTCGTTTTCCATAGCATCGAGCCGACGCGCTGCCCTCGTCGGCACCCCCTCCCCAGTGTTTCGATGGTTCACCATTCTAGCGAAACTATCGCCCTATGCCCAGGGAGCTCCGCACCTCGACCAGAGCCTCGATCCCTCATACTGCCTGCTCAACGATGGGATGATAGGCAAGGATGATGAAAATAATCCCCGTTTCCCGGCACGTGGACGAACGACAGGCGCGCGCCGCGGGGCTATGGTGCATCTCGAGGGATTCGCCCGAAAAAACTGGGCGAACGCGAAGGATCGACACGCTAGGAGGGCATCATGCACGAGCATAACAATGGAATCAGCAGGCGCGATCTGTTCAAATTTGGAGGCATCGCAGCAGCGGGCGTCGTGGGCGCCGGGGCACTGGCGTCATGCGCGCCGCAAGGGACGGGCTCCGCAGGCTCGGCCAGCACGACAAGCACGACCGACGAGACCACCACGGCTGCCGGGCACCTGCGCACCGGCATGCCCAGCTTCCTGACCGCGCCCGAGGCCATCACCGATGTCAAGGAGACAAAGGACTACGACGTGGTGGTCATCGGCGCCGGCGCATCGGGCGTGCCGGCCGCGCTGTCGGCCTTCGAGGCGGGCGCGAAGGTGGCGCTGCTTCAGAAGGAATCGCAGGCCATCGCGCAGGGCAACTCGGGCAGCGGCATCGACCTGGCCACCAGCAACCCGGCCGACATCGCCAACCTCGTATCGCAGCTGATCGCCGACAGCCAGCACCGTCCGAATCGCGAACTGGTAGAGCTGTGGGCGCAGAACTCCGGCGAGGCTGTGAAGTGGGTCATCGAGAAATCGCTCGAAGGCGGCGCACAGGTGATCGACCAGGGCAATCAACAGCATATGCCCCTCATCAACAAGAAGGGGTACGACATCAATTTCGTCACCTCGTTCTTCGGCCCCAAGCCCTACAACACCGGCGACGGCATGCGCGCGCTGGCCGCCACGGCCGAGAAGGAAGGCGTCGAGATCTTCTACTCCACCCCCGCCGAGCAGCTGGTCACGGGCGACGGCGGCAAAGTGACCGGCGTCATCGCGAAGGGCAAGGACGGACATGTGCAGTTCAACGCCTCGAAGGGCGTGGTCGTGGCGTGCGGCGACTACCAGAACGACGAGGAGATGCTGCATTACTACCAGCCCGACATGACGAACTTCGAGCCCAAGCAGACGAACAAGACCGGCGACGGCCACAAGATGGTGGTGTGGGCAGGCGGCAAGATCGAGGACCTGGCGCACACGAAGATGCTGCACGACTTCGACGCGGGCCCGGCCTCCATGTGCGACATGCCGTTCCTGGCCGTGAAGATGGACGGAACGCGCTTCGTGAACGAGACCGTGGAGATGTCGCTTCTGAACTGCTACCTGCGCTCGAAGGAGGATTCGGGGCACTACTGCCAGGTGTTCGACAGCAACTACATGGAAGCGGCGGCCGAGTGGCCCGGCAAGCTGGTGGATCCCGAGGGCCTGAAAGTGTACATGCCCGAGGAGGACGTGGAGCGCGAGGGCGTGTTCGAGGGGCAGATCAACACGTTCAAGGCCGACACGCTTGAGGAGCTGGCCGACAAGCTGGAAATCGCCGATAAGGCCGCGTTCGTCGCCAGCGTGAAGCGCTACAACGAGTTGGCGGCAGCCGGCAAGGACGAGGACTTCGGCAAGCCGGCGAACTACCTGGTTCCCGTGGACACCCCGCCCTTCTACGGCATCCATCGCCACGTGCGCATGAGCGCCATCTGCTCGGGCGTGGACGTGAATGCGAAGCACGAGTGCCTCACGCCCGAAGGCGAGGTCATCGAGAACCTGTACGCCATCGGCAACTGTTCGGGCCACTTCTACGGCGGCATCGACTACCCGCTGACCGTGTTCGGCCTGTCGCTGGGCCGCTGCTACACCGAAGGATACGTCATCGGCCGCATGGTGGCCGAGAAGTAGCAGGTCGCGCGGGAGAGCCGACCCCCTCCCCGGCTCTCCCGCGACCGTCGGCGCCCCGAGAACGCGCCTCAGCGCGTGGAGCGCGTTTTCGGGGCAAAGATGCGGTTTCGAACGCTCGGCCTGCTTCATGTGAGCCGAGCGTTTCAGTGCGCGTCGTCGCTGGAAAGCCTCGCTTTCAACGGCAAAATCGAGGCTTTCAAGCGACGACGTCCTGGAAGGGGTCGGCACCTTCCAGGACGTTGGGACGTTCGGGCTGCCGCTTACCTGCGCTTGCGCAGGCGCATCGCGGCAAGGGCGATCGCCGCCGCGCAGGCTGCCGCCAGCATGCCCGCCAACGGCAACGCGACGGTCAGCGGGTCGCCCGTGGGCGCGAGCGCCTTGCCGCCGCTGTCTGGAAGCGGCGTAGGCGTCGGCGGGTTCGGCGTGGGCGGGTTCGGCGTGGGCGTGGGATCCGGCGGGGTCGGACTCGGCGGGTTGGGCGTCGGGCCGGGATCGGCGGGGGCCACGGTGAACGATGCGGAGGCCGCCCCGTCGGCGAACGTCGCCGTCAGCTCGTGCTTGCCCTCGGCGAGCTTGGCCAGGTAGTCGGGCGACAGCGTTACCGTCATACCCTCGTCTGAAACCGTGTAGTCAGTGCCCAGCGCGAGCTCAGCGCCGTCGACCGCCAGCGACAGGAACTTGTCGCGCGGCGCGTCGATGGCGAACGCCAGACCCGGCTGCCCCGGCTTCCACGTGCCGTCGGCGCCGGCGGTCACCTGGTAGGCCTTCATCGTCTGCGTGGTGAAGGACTCGCCGTACGCCCACGCCGACGCCAAAGCGTCGTCACCCTCGCCTAAGACCGCCTGCACGCGCCACTCGTAGGAGGCGCCCTGAACGAGACCGTCCAGTTCGCACGCAGGAACAGTCAGACCGGTAATCTCCGTCCATTCGGAGCTGCCGGCAACACGGTACGCCAGCGAGAACGCCGCGCCGTCCACATCGGCGGCCGCCCACGAAAGCGCGGCGTCCGTGAAGCCGACCTCGCCCACCGCAAGGCTGCTCGGCACGCTGGGAGTCACGCGCACGCGCGCCTGGTTGCTGACCACGACGACCGGCTCCGGTGCCGCGAACGTCTCGGCAACTTCGGCAACCTCAGGCGTTCCGGGCGCCTCGTTCGTCTCAGGCGCTTCATCCGCCTCGGTCACCGCAAGCGGCTCGTTCGTCTCGTTCGCCTCGGGAGCTTCGTTCATCCCCAGCGTTTCATTCGACGCGGCGACCTCGGCCACGTCGGCCACCTCAGGAGTCTCAGGAGTCTCAGCCGCCCCGGCGACTTCGGCCGCCCCGGCGCTCGGGGGCGCCTGCGTGGCCACGCAGCGCACGTAGCCGGTGGTGTTGGCATCAAGCTTCAAGATCCGACCCGTCGCATTGGGGATAGTCTCCCACGCGTCCTCGGGAGAACCGAGCGAGCGGTACTGCCATTCGTACGAGACATCATCGGCATCCCCGCGGTTCGTGAACGCCGCAAACTTCGCCTGTTCATCTGCCGCAACCGCCACGTCGGGCGGCCATATGCGCGCGACCTTGAGCGACCCGCCCGATTGCGTGACGAACCCACTGGCGGCCCACTTGCTCACCTGGCCGCCCTGTACGGCCTGCACCTGCCACTCGTAGGACGTGCCGGGCGCAAGACCCTCGATAGTGCAGGTCATGCTCGCAGGATCGATCTTTTCCGCAGGCACAGCAACCCAATCCAGATCCGTTGCACCCTCCTCGCGGTACCGGACGTTGAACGAATCGACCGTTCCCGGCCCCGCCCACGTCCACGCAAGCGTCGCCGTATCCCTCGTCGCCTCCCGCACGTCAAGGCCGCTCGGCGTTGCCGGCGAAAGCGCCAGCGTCACCTCGCTGCTCTCGATCGTCTTCGACTTGCCGCCCGGCGCCGTCGCCGTCACAACGCAGCGCAGGGAGTACTCGCCCGCCTCCAGGTTGGCGAGCGACAGATGGGTGCGCTCGCCCGTCTGGCCGGGCAGGTTCGTCCACGTGCCGGCCAGCTGAACCTGCCATTGGTACGCCAGCGACTGGCCCTCTCCGACTCCGGAAGCCTTGGCGAGGAAGTCGTCGACCAGCGCGCTGTCGCCCGCCACCGCATCCACGCGCTCGGGAGCAACGACCACGCTGCCAAGCATGCCGTCCGGCGACGTCGTGGTGAACGCAGGGCCATCGACCCACGCGGACGCCACGCCGTCGGCCGACACCGCGCACATGCGCCACTCGTACTTCGTGTTGGGAGCAAGGTCGGTAGCGGTGCAGGGCGATGCCGTAAGCTTCGGCACCGTGATCCATGCGTCCGCGCCAGCCGTCCGGTACAGCAGCGTGAAGGAGCCGCCGTCAGGCAGCGCGCCGCCCCATGTGAACGTCGCCGTCGTGTCGCCGATATCCTTCACTTCCAGGCCGGTCGGAACACCGGCAGGCTGCACGCGCACCGATGCCTCGTTGCTGGCCACCGGGGCGGAACCGTCGGCCGTGTACGTCACCTGGCAGCGCACGTAACCGCTCGTCTTGACGGGAAGCGTCACGCTACTGCCCGTTTCGTTCACGATCTTCGTCCACGCATGGGGATCGTTGAGATCGGAATCGAGCGCCCGCTTCTCCCACATATATGCAAGCTCGCCCTCGCCTACCATACCGTCGAGGTTCGTAGTGGCCTTCACCGTAGCCGACGCATTCGGCTCCACCGCCTGGTCGCTCGGGTCCACCAGCACCGATTCAAGCTTCAGGGCAGGATGCTCCGAGGCCGTGACGAACAGGTTCGCGAACGACGGAAGCGACTCCACGCCGTTCTGCACGGCCTGCACACGCCACTCGTAGACCGTCTCGGGCTTCAGGCCTTCAAGCACCAACTCGCGAGCATTGCCCGCAACCGTAGCGGTCGTCAACTCCCTCGCACCGCTTTCGCGATAAAGAACCTTGAACTCGTCGGCCTGCGACAAGCCGCCCTTTTCCCACGTCCAGGAAAGCTCAGCCCCGTCAGACGAGATGCCCGATGCCGCCAGGCCGGCAGGCGCGGCGGGCGCGAGCGTGCAGGCGACCTCGCTGCTATACACATTGTAAGCGTCACCCACGCTCACCTTACAACGATACCTACTCGTTCCGGCCGCAGTCGCGTCGTTTGCTACGATGCTCAGCGTTTCGCTTGTCGCGTCCGGCACAGATACCCAACTCGTGCCCTCCTTGCGCTCCCACTGGTACTTCTTCTCGCGGCTGTCGTTCGTTACGACGGTATTGGGCATGGCCGTGAACTCGAGGGTGCGGCCGTTGCCGATAACCGCCGCCGCCCTCATCGGCGTGGCGGCGACCTTCGGCGTGGTGAACCTCGGACCGTCCACCCACTCCGTATGGGGACCGCCCTTCCAACCTTCTATATTATCATTCAGCACGGTACGCACGCGCCATTCGTAAGTTGCATCCGGCTCCAGATAATTGGGAAGCAAGGTGTAGGAACCGTTCCCCCGATGGTATCCGGCCTTCCACGGCACCTCCACCCACTCGCTTGCGCCAACCTTACGATAGCTCAAGTCAAAGCCGAGCACCGTATCGGTCGTTTTACGCGAGTCGTCGCATTTCCAACGAAGCGTGATGCCGGGGTTGTCGCTAAAATTGCTGTATATCGATGTGGAAAGATCGTACGGCAGCTTAGGCTCAACGCGCACGCGCGCCGGATTGCTGTCCACCGGGTTGCCGGCCACGCCGTCGATGGTCTGCGTCACCTTGCAGCGCACGTAGCGGTTCGTGTCGACAGGAAGCGTTATCGTGTCCGCTGTTTCGTTCGCGATTGTCGTCCAAGTTGTCTTTTTATCGCGAGGATCGACCGTGAGTTCGCACTGCTCCCACGCGTACGCGAGGGTGCCAGGATCCACCTTGCCGTCCACGTTCGTGGTCGCCTTGAGCGTGACCGCCTCGGTCGCGCTTGCCAGATTGTCGGACGGCGTCACCTCCACCCAATCGAGGTTATCGCGCTCTTTCAGCGTGGTGTTGAACGTTTCGACCTCCGACCAAGGCGATGCCACGCCGTTCTGCACGGTCCGCACGCGCCATTGATAGGTGAGATCCTCGTCATCCAACGAGGACATCACGTACGCCATGCTCTCGTCGTAGTCGAACGTTACCGATTTCCACTCCACCGAAGCACCGTCTCCTGCAATCTTTCGATAGTTCAGCTCGAATTGCACCTCGTCCTGCTGACCGACGGCACCGTCCCACGCCCAGTGGAACGTGGCCTCAACATTCGTATGATTAGGATCATCAGGGTAAAGTCTATGGATATCGGAGACGGAAAGATCAGTCGGCGCGGCGGGCATCACCGTTACGACGGACTCGTTGCTGTCGAGCGTCTTCGTCTTGACGCCGCGCGTGGCCGTGACCTCGCAGCGATAGGTATGCGCGCCAACCGACAGGCCCTTCGCGGAAACCTGCAGCGCATCATCCGTCGCACCGTCCACCGGCACCCAATCGGAGCCATCAAGGCGCTGCCACTGGTAGGTCAGCTGCTCGTGGTCGCTATCGGCATCGGTTTTCGCCGTGAGCTCGATGGTGCGATTGGTGTCAACCATGACGCTCTTCGCGCTCGGCGTGACCTCGACCCTCGAGAACACGATCTCTTCCGGCAGGGTGGTGAACGGAGGACCTGTCACCCAGTCGCTGCACAACTGTTCGGCGCTGTCGCCGTAGGCGACGGAGCGCATGGCCCACTCGTACACCGTGCCCGGCTTCAAGTCGGTCAGCTGGAGGGCGTTCCCCGAATCTATCCTTGCGCTGATCCACTCGCTCGAGCCGACGGCGCGATACGTGAGGTCGAATGCAACGCCACTCGCGCCTTGAGTCCAGCTGATGGCAGCGGTCGTTTGATTCATGTTGCTGACCGTCAGGCCGCTCGGTGCTGCAGGCATGACGCGCACGCGCGCTTCATTGGTGCTGATCACCGACGTGTTGGACAGCGGCTGCGCAAACACGCTGGTAGGCGGCGCATACGTCACCGTGCAGCGCACATAGCCGACCGCGCCCTCACCAAGCTCTATCACGCGCGCCGTCTTGCCTTCGAGCGTCGTCCATGCATTGGGATCATCGGGATTCGAACCCAGATCCCGCTTCTCCCACTTGTAGGTCATGGTCGCGCCTGTACTCAGCATGTCGTCCACGTTCGTGTACGCCGTGAGCTTCGCCTTCTCGGTCGCGCTGGGCGTCTGGTCCACCGGACCCACCACCACACGCGTGAGCTGAGGGATCGGCGACAACGATTGCGTCACGAACAACGACGTGGCCGAGCATGCCGAAGGCTCGCTGTTGTCCATCACCTGCACGTACCACTCGTAGGTGGTGGCGGGCATGAGGCCGTTCAGCGTATACTTCGCTTCCGTCAGGTCGGCCGAGCTAGCCCATTCGGCGACTCCCGATGCGCGCCAGAACACGCGGTAGGACAGCCCGTCGACAAGGGAGCCCTCCCACGACAGATCCGCTGTGGCCGCCGTTATGTCCTGAGCCAGCAACGAGGTAGGGGGCTTCGCCGTCGTTCTGAAGCCGACCGGCTCGCTGGTTATGGTTTTCAGCGCATCGCCGCCCTTGCTGGCCGTCACGACGCAGCGGTACAGGCACGAGCGCGGTTTCGTATTCACCGTAGGCGCGTTGTACGTGGCGAACTTCGCAGCCGTGCCCGAGAATTCTTCGATATCCTTCCACTCATCACCGGTCGCGCTCTCCTGCCACAGATACGACAGCGTCTCGTCGGTTTCCACGCCGTCCAAGTTCGTCATCGCCGTGTACACGATGTTTCCGGGGGTACCCGCCACAGCCTCGCCCCAGCGCGGCGTCACCGACACCGTGGCCAGCGCGCTGGGCTCTTCGAGCGTGGTGAACGTATCGGCCTGAGCCCACTCGGACTGCAGCTCATCGCGCACCACGGCCTGGACGCGCCAGGAATACACCGTGTTCGCCTTCAAGCCCTCCACGTCGCACGACGTGCTGGATCCCACGTTGTCCACAGTTATCCAGTCGTTCTCGCTCGGCTTAGGGCCTTCCGCATACTGCACCTGGTACGTGACGGGACGCACGTCGTTGCTCGCCCAGCTCAGATGCACCGAGACGATGTCCGGCTCGGCCGCAAGCTGCACGGGCTGCGCCACGGGAACACTCGTCAGCAGCAAGCCGGTGGAGCTGGTCACGCTCTTCTGGTCGATGCCCACTACCTTGCCGTTTTCGCCGATCGTCGTTCTCGTGGATGTCACGATGCAGCGATAGCCGTCAACCGACCCGCCCTCGGGCGCCGTGACGGAAAGTTCCTTCTTCGCACCGTCTTCGCCTTCCACGTCGACCCACGCCTCGCCGAACGCGTTGCGCTGCCAACGGTACTCCAGCTGCTCCGGCAACATGCCGTCCACGTTCGTTGTCACCTTGAACGTCACCGTTTCGCCGGGTTCCACCAGCTCCTTGTCCGGGGACACCGTGGCCGTCTCGAGCCCGCTCGCAAGCGGCGTGGTGAAGGACGTTCCTACTTGGCTGCCCGAAGCAATGAACCCTCCCTGCGGCGCGGCGTCTATCAAGACAGAATACTCCGAGTTGGGCTCCAGCCCATCAAGCTGACATGCGCCTTCCGCGGCGTCGTCGGGAATGGTGACAACCATGGAGCGCTCGGGTTCTACAACGTCTTTCCCATTGAACTTCACACGCGAATACCGCACCACGAAACGACGCACTTCGCCGTTTGCCTTCCAGGTAACCTCACCCGTGGTGGGGCTGGTCGCCCGCGACTTCAAATCCGTCGGCTTAACGGGAGTCACGGCTAGGTAAGCCGCTGCACTGGCAGCGCTCACCGTCTGGCCGCTGTTGCTATTCGTCGCCACGCAGCGGAATGCACCCACCTGCTCCGCGCCCACGCCCTTCACCGTGAGCGTCGTCACGCCGGTGGCCGGGTCGGTGGCGATGGCGTACTTGTCGCCCGGCTCGACAGCGGTGAACTCCTGCTCGCTCACGCCCTTGTGCTGCCAGGCGTACGAGATCGCACCGCCGTCGCCCACGCCGGCCTGCGCCGTGAACGTCGCATCCTTGCCGGCCTCCACCTGCACCGACTTCGGAACCTGCGAGAACACGGGCGCGTCGATGGTGGGCGTCGGCAGCGTCGTCACGTCTGGCGCGGCCACGAAGTCGCTGGTCACGCCATGCGCGAACGCGGCGACGCTCACCCGGTAGGCCGTGTCCGGTTCAAGGTTCGGCACTTCGTAGCGCAGCTTGCCGGTATCGTCCGGCGTCAGGCTGCTCGCAGCCGCCGAGTACGTCGTCGCGCTCACCGGATTGCCGTCGGCATCCAGCTTCGCGCACTTGATCTGATACCCCTCGGCATCCGCAACCGGCATCCACGAAACCGGGATGCTCGCAGGCGTCGGCGCGTCGCACGTGACATCCGTCGGCGCGGGCGGCGCGATGGCCACCGTCACGACGTTCGATCCTCCCGTTACCGACTCGTCGGGCGAACTCGCCTTCACGCCCAGCTTCCACTGACGCCCGTAATCGGCGGAGGTCACCGTATGGCTCAGGGTTGCCGTGTGGGATTGGCCGTCGCCCTTATACCTAACCTTTTCGCCCTCGGGCTGCCAATCCTTGTCGCCCTCGCGCCAGGAGTACCACTGCACCTCGACATCGCCATTCGGGAATTTCCCGCTCTCCGGCGTGTACACGGCCGAAAGCTTAAGCTCGTCGCCCAGGTCGGCCTCGCTGACGTTGGCCGCAGCCGTCCAGGTGCCCACCCTGGGGGTGGGCAGCGTCTTGATCCGCTCGCCGTCATTGTATTGCGCTGTGGCGATAGTGCTTTTCGCCTTGCGGGAATCGGCGGTGCTCACGTACAGGCCGTCATAGGAAATAGAACCGCCCAGATCGTCGATCGTCGCCTCATAGTGCGTCTTGCCCTCTTCCGCCCGAACGATTCGCTTGTGGCCGGCCAGGTCCACCTCGTATTCGCGCGTGAAGCCCTCCGCAGGCGCGTCCCAGGAAACCGTCACGCTGTGCGACCCGATATCCTTCACGTCCAGGTTCTGCGGCTTGGTGGTGTTGTGGACGACGGGAAGGGTCGCCGATGTCCTCATGGTTTCCGAAATGCCGTACGTCGGGTTGCCCTCGTCGTCAAGGTTCATCACGATGGCTTGCACCCACACCCACTGCGCTTCCCTCGGATCCCACGGCTGATCGGGGCTCTCGAAGTCCTCCGGGAACCTCACCTCGTCGGTTTCGGTCGTGACGAAGTCGTAGAACGCCGTGTCGACGTACTTCTCTTTGCTGAGCATCCACGTGTACTGGACGACATGCTTGCCGTCGTTGTAGTCCGCCCAGTCATAGTCCACGCTGATGGTAGAACTCTTATGGTCGCCAGGAAGGTAGCACATGGCGTATTCGTTCTCCCACGAGATTCCCACCTTGCCGCTGGTAGCGAAATCCTGCTTCGCGGACGAGCCCTTCAGGCCGTCCGTGTCGGCGCGCACGTATACGCGGTGCTCTTGCTGGGTGTGCTGCGGGTCGAGCGTGACTTCATAGGTGTTCCCATACACCCGGTTGCGGTCAACCTCTACCCAGTTGTCCGAGTCCTCTTTGCGCTCGATGTTCACATAGTAGCCCTCGGTCGGGACCGTGCGCCCTGAAGCGTCTTTCCACTCCCACTCAGCCTTCACATGCGTGTCGTTCGTCACCTCGACGTTCGTTATCTCCGGCTCGGGAACGGTCACGTTCAGCTCTTTATACGACTTTTCGCTTATCGTGTCGACGGCCGCCGGCGGCGTGGACAGCTTCACCCGGAAGTACGCCCCGTTCAGCTTCGCCTCGGCGTTCAGCGTAGCGTACGCGCGCGCTTCTTTGCGATCGCTTTTCCACGCAACGCCGCGAATCGGGTTGCCCTGCTCGTCTTTGGCGAACAGCTCGTCGGGCACGTCGATCCAACCGCTCTTGCCTACGTAATACTGCCACTGGGCAAACACCTGGCGGTCGTCGGGCTGCGCATGCTGGTACTTCACGTTCGAGGCCAGGTTGAACGGGGCGTTGACGTTCACGTTGCTGTCGGAGGAGGGCCAGTGGAGCACTACACCGTTTTCCACCACAGGCTCCTCCGTCACCAGCACTCTTCCGATCTCGGCCGGGATGCTGTCAGCGTAGGGCACCGTGAACGGAACGCGGTACGGCTCGCTTTCGCCCTTGTAGCCGGAACCGTCGATGTTGGAATGGTAAAACCGGCGGGACACGCACAGCGTGTAGGTTTGCCCCTCTTTCAAATGCTGGTATTTCAGCGTGCCGGAAAGCTCGTTGTCCAGGTACATATCGTCTCCGGGAGAGGTGTTGCTGGGGCCGCCTTCTATCCACACCCGGTGCCTGAACTCACCCGTCTTGTCGCCCACCAGCGTCTGGAGGGAATCGTTCGTTATCTTGAATTTGACGTCGTAGGACTCTGTGTCCATAACCTCGTCTCTTGCGCTGTCATCGTTGAAGATGGTGTACTCGCTCAGCGCGATGGACGTCACCTTCGCTTCCGACTGCGGGACGCCCATCACGATGTTCGCGGAACCGGTGTAGAGCGTGCCCATCGTGTTGCCGTTCTCGTAATACTCTATCTTGATGCGGTAGTCCCCTTCGGCTTGCTTAGAGGACTCAAGGTCGAAAAAGAACTGGTTCGGGGCGGCGGAGAGGCGCAGGTTCTCGACGTTTTTGTATTCGCTCTTCCGGTCCTTCCGGTACTGCAGCTGCGCCCAATAGCCGTACGAAGGGCTCGTCGAGTAGGTGGTATAGAAATCGAAGGAAGCCTCATGGCTTACGCCTTCGGCAACGGCGGGAACCGTGCAGTTCTCGGGCTGACGGGTTATCTCGAACGGCAGGCTTGCCTCGGCCCACTGCGCGTACAGCGTGACGGTGTAGTTTTCGTCGTCTCGGTAATCGTACAGGTTATCGGAGCTTTCGCTGATCCATTCCGCCTTCGGGTCGTTTCCGTCCTTCATGGTCGCCCAGCCAAGAAATGCGCGAGTGTCGTTTTTGTCCTTGGGATTGACGCAGGTGGCCGTGGGCAGCGCGCCCACCGGCTCGTCCTTCACGACGGTCTTCTTCCCGTTTTCCGGATTCATGGAGCAGCTGTATCCGGTTCCGTCGGGCCTGTTCAAGTCGAACTCCACGGTAGCCACGGAGGGCTCGTAGTAAGCGTACAGCGTGACGTCCCCGCCGTAGATGCGCTGGCCCGGGTCGCTGGCATCAGAGGACTTGAACTCCCGGGGCGGGTTGCTCCAGAAACCGCCCTCGTCGGGCGGATCGGGCGTCCAGTAGGCAAACCTGTAGCCTTCGATCTTGGAGGAGAACGTCTTCAGAGACGTGGTCTCGTTCCACTCAACGGACTCTTCAAAGGTGTAGCCGTCCGTGGGGTCTATGAACGTTACCGTGACATTCTTGCCCTCGCCGACGCCCGAAAGCTTCTTGGAGCCGGTGTACATGTCGTCGTTCAAGTAATCCGTGGCGTAACCGCGGCTGAATTCACCCGAAGAAATCAAAGTGCCGTTGCGTGTGGTATCGCTGACGGAGCCCCACGGCGCGCTTTCCGTCACGGTCAGCGACTCCCTGATCTGCGTGGACACGGCATGGCCGAACAGGCCGGCGGCGTACTGCGTCGTTGTGGCGTTGGGCTGAACGGAGCCCTTGTTGTAGCAGGAGTGAACGTAAACCCAGCTATTGTAGCGAGTGTCCAGGTATCCCACCAGGCCGCCGGTATAGCCGATGCCGCTGAAGCTGTAGATGCTTCCCCGGTTGTAGCTGGTCCCCAAACCGAACCCGACGCCCTCGGTGAAAGACAGGTAGCCCACCAGGCCGCCGGCGGAACCGCCGAGCTTGTCGTTCGAGCCGTTATCGCTTTTCCCGTCGTGTCCGAACCTGCTTTTGAACGAGCCGCCCATCGACTTGACCAGGCCGTCGTTCGTGCAGTACTTCACGCGGCCCTTACGGTCCGTGTCGCCCAACTGCACGATGCTGCCCGCAATGCCGCCGGCATGCCCCTCCGCGGACATGATCTCGCCGAAGTTCGCGCAGCGCTCGATGACGATGCTACCGGTTCCGTTGTCGAAGAACGAGCCGATGAGGCCGCCGGACGCCTGGTCGCCCCATACGGACGCTTGGTTCGTGCAATCCTCTATCTTGAGCTGGCGGTCTTTGGAGGTGTCGCCCTCGGCGCCGATAGTCTCGAACAGCGTGGCTGCGGAATCGCCGCGATCCACATTCGCATGCTTCGTCGAGCCGACGAAATGGAGGTCTTTGACTTTCGTGGTGCCCGTGCCGCCGGGCTGGCCGCCGGTTGCGAACAGGGCGCCGTGTTCGCCGCTGGTGAGCTGGAGCTCGATCGCGTGGCCGTTGCCGTCGAGTTCCGCCGCCTGCAGGTCGGGGTGATTCATCTCGTCGATGACGTCGTCGGTGACGGCGCCGCCGTGCACCGTGCCGTCGGGACCAGGAGCGACGAGGTGGTCCATAAGGCGCGCGTGCTGCTGGCGCTCTTGAACCTCGCCCATGGCGTTCAGCCTGTCGCACCATGCGATGAGGTCGTCCGTGGTGTAGATGAGCACGGGGTCGTCGGCCGTGCCGGTGCCCTTCAGCTGGTCGGCCGCGTAGGCGGGCGCCGGGGCTGCAATTCCGGTCAACGCGAGTAACGCGGCGAGCATGCCCGTCGTCAGCAGCGCCGCGAACGCCGCCCGCCTGCCTCCGTGCTCGCGCTTCAACACTTGACCCATACCGCACCTCGTTCTCGCAGGAAACACACTTCAAGCAAAGTTTACCGAGGTGCGAAGGTAAAAACCGTTCTTAGGCACGAAAGGGGTTCCTATGGCACGAAACGCATCCGATCAAAGGGTGCTCGGCAGGACGAGGCGCAGGCGGAACATCCCCTCGGCAGCCTCGCAGGTCAGATGCGCACCATGCCGTTCGGCGAAGGCGGCGATGCTGCGCACGCCCACGCCGTGGCCCGGCCGCTGCGGCTCCGGAAGCCCCTCGGAATTCAGAGGCACCGTTCCGCAGCACGTGTTCTCCACCTCCAGCGCCAAACGCGGCTCGCTCGCGATGCGCACCGCGATGCGTCGACGCTCGCCGGCGGGCTGGTCGGCGCAAGCGGCTGCGGCGTTCTCGACGGCGTTCGCGCACACGCCGGCGAACTCGAGCGCGTTCACCGGCAGGTCGCGCGGCACGTCGCACGACGCCTCCACCTGGACGCCGGCGGCCATGGCGCGGCCCAGGTACAAATCCAGTAGGGCGTTCACCCCTGCGTTCTCGCACCAGCGACGCACGGCCGCCTCCTCCACCGCCTCGTCCACGCCTCCCAGCGCGGCGAGCGCCTCTTCGTCTTCGCCGGCGCGTACGAGCGTCGCGACGATCCCCAGATGATGGCGCAGGTCGTGGCGCAGCAGGCGCATCTTCTCGTCGGAGGCGCGCACGGCCTCGATCTGCCGCTCGAACGCTCTCGCCTGCTCCTCCAACAGCCGTTGCGCCTCGGCGAGCTGCGTGCGCCGCGCATGCTCGCGCAGGGCGACGAACACGATGGCGTAACCGGCCAGCGCCATGGCCAGCGCCAGCATCACGATGGCGATACGCATACCCTCGCCCTCCACCGCGCCCACGATGTACACGATGTAGAACAAAGCGTAGAACGCCAAGGGTATCAGGCACAGAAGCCCCCATCCGCGCCGCATCGTGCGCGCGGCCTCCAGATAGTACGGCCGGAAGAAGCGAAACGTCGCCCATACCAACGGCACGGCGAGGACCGCACGCACGGCCAGGTTGACCGCCAAGGCCCGCGTCGGATCGACCGTCAGCGACGCGGCATGCCCCAGCATCCCGATGACGGCGTTCAACTGGATGGCCGTGAGGATGGTGAACGCCACGACCAGCGGCCGCTGCCGCGCGATGCCGAGCAGCAGCGCGAACGCTGCGACGTTGCCGGTCAGGGGGTAGAACCTCAGAAACGTCTCAGGACCAGCCAGCGAGAACACGGCGAAGTTGCCCAACGCGATCAGCGCCACGCCGCCGACGAACGCGACGAAGGTCGTCGCGCGGCCGAAGCGGCTCTCCGTCAACGCGTACATGATGAACAACGCAACGACAAGCCCGGCCAAGCGCAGCACGAACGTCGGCAGATCCCCTTCCATCGCCATCTTTCCCTTTCCGTCCGTCCACCCGTCCGCTCCAGGGCGGCGCGTTGCATTATACTGTTCGCCAGACGACCCGACCGCACGTAGGCGATTTCCGTCCATGCACAGTCTGGCACGAAACGCGCCGATCTGGCACGAAAACATCCGTCGCTTTTCGACGATACCGCCAAAATGGAAAGGAGGTTCCATGACGCGCCGTATAACCGATATGCGCCGTTCAGGCGAACCCCTCCCTGCCGGCATGTATCGAAGAAAGAGACCGATGAGAATCGCCATCGTTGACGACTGCGCGCCCGATGCCAAAACCCTGGAAGACGCGATCCGCTCCCATCTGGACAAGCGGGGACGCACCTGCGAGCTATGCCGTTTCCACGGCGGCGACGACCTGTTCGAGGCGACCGACGCGCTCGCCTTCGACCTCGTGTTCCTGGACGTCTTCCTGGACGGCGCCAACGGCATCGACATAGCCGAGCGGCTGCGGCGCGAGAACTACCCCGGCCTCATCATCTTCACCACCGTGTCCAGCGAGCACGCCGTGGACGGGTTCCGCGTGCGCGCGTTCCACTACCTGACCAAGCCGTTCACGCCCGACGACATCGCCGCCGCCCTGGACGAGGCCATCGAGCGCCTCGCCGGGGACGAGACCATGCTGCGCATCCACGACGGGTCGGCCGTGATCAACGTGCCGCTGTCGCAGGTGCGCTCCATCACCGCCGACGGGCACTATCTGAACCTCAGCACCGCGAACGGGCCGCTGCGCTGGCGCCAGTCGTTCGGCCGGCTCGCCGACATGGTGGCGCCGTACCCACAGCTGTTCGCGTGCAACCGCGGCATCATGGTGAACCTCGCCCACGTGGACGACCTCACCGACGACGGCTGCTTCCTCATGGACGACGGCTCGAAGCTGCCCGTGCGCCGCTCGTCGCGCGCCGAGGCGCGCAGCCGCTATTTCGACTACCTGTTCACCCACGTGCGGAGGTAGGCTTCCATGGGAGAGGACGTTGCCGGAGGGGTTCTGTGGTACGTCGTGCGCAACGCGCCCACGTTCCTGGCGATGTTCTTCCTCATGCTGCTGGCCGTGCGCGGGCGGCTGCGCTTCTCGCTTGGGGCCACCGTGGGCATGGCGCTGGGTATCGTCGCCGCCGTCAGCCTGGCCTGCGGCATCGGCGTGGCGGCCTTCGCCGGCGAAGAAGGGGTCTGGGCGACCGTTCCCGTGCTGGCCGTCTCGCTGCTGTCGCTGGCCGCGCTGACGAAGCTGCCGTGGGGCAAGCGCCTGTTCGTGTTCTTCAGCGCCGCGACTGCCGTCGCCATCGCCATCCTCGCCTACGACGTGCTGCTGCGCACAGTGGCGTTGGAATGGAGCTTCGGGGCGCGGCGCGTGCTGGACGCCGTCGTGTGCTCCGCGGGCCCGCTTGTGCTGGCGCCGCTGTTCGCCCGCACCATCTGCTGGGGCGTCGAGCAGGTGGACGACCCCGCGCTCTGGCGGCGCCTGGCCGCGGTGCCCGCGGGGTTCTTCGTCGCAGCGAACGCGCTGTATATGTTCGCGTACGCGGTGGAGTTCCTGTCGAGCGGCTCGGATGCGCTGTACGCGCTGGCGGTGGGCGTGCTGGCGTTTCTGATGGTGGCGTCATACCTCATGCTGTTCTCGGCCCTGCGCACCGTCATGGAGAACGCGCGCCTACGCGAGGCGGCCCAGCTGGAAGAGCTGCAGCACGAGCGCTATCGGAGCCTGCGGCGCACCCTGCGCGACACCGCCAAGGCCCGTCACGACTTCCGCCACCAACTGCTGGTCATTCGATCGTTCGCCGACGAGGACGACGTGCAGGGCCTGCGCGCGTACCTCGACGAGCAGGGAGCCGGCCAGGCGCAGCGCGAGCCGGGCGCCTACGCGCTCAACTTCGCCTTGGACGCCGTGGCCGCGCATTTCGCCGAGCGGGCGCGAGCCTGCGGTGCCGACGTGTCGCTGGCCTTCGCGCTGCCCGAGCGCCTGCCACTGCCCGAAGCCGATTTCTGCATGGCGATGGCGAACCTGCTGGAGAACGCCGTGGAAGCCTGCGAGCGCGCGGTGCGCGAGGAAGCCGGAGCGGACGGGCGCGGGTCGACAGCGCAGGACGGGGCGCGCCCGCTCTTCGTGGATGCCGAAGCGCGGATCGAGGGCAACGCCGTGCTGGTTTCCGTGCGCAACAGCTGCACGCCGTCCGACGCCCGCGCGCTGGCCGCCGCAGCGCCGGACGGCGTGCTGTCGAGCGACGTGCGCTCGGCTAAGCGGGAGGGCGACGGCATCGGGCTGGCCTCGGTGGCTACGCTGGCGAAGCGCTACCGGGGCGAGGTGCAAGTTGAGATCGACGAGTATGCGGCGACCATCCACGTGCTGCTGTTCGCAGGCGACGCGCGCTAGCATCCGGAACGTTTGGGGTCGCGCGGGCCGCCCGGAGCAGCCCGCGTGGCGACCCGATGACGCGCCGTCGCATCATCGCCCGAAAAACACGTTTTCGCCCGCGATTCCGTGTTTTTCGGGCGATGATGCGTTCCGCAGCGCCTTCCGAGACACCGAGTATCCTACCAGCTCAGCAACTCGTAGCCGTCCTCGGTGATGGCGACCTGCACTTCCCACTGGGCGGTGTCGCTGCCGTCGGCGGTGCGCACGGTCCAGCCGTTCGGATCGCTCATGTCGATGGGCGCCTCGCCGGCGTTCACCATGGGCTCGATGGTGAACACGAGGCCCGGCACCAGCACCATGCCCGTTCCCGGTTCCGACACGTGGCTGACGAACGGGTCCTCATGGAAGTCGAAGCCGATGCCGTGGCCGCCGAACTCGCGCACCACCGAGAAGCCCTGCGCCTTCGCGTACGCGTTCACCGCCGCGCCCACGTCGCCGAGCAGCCCCCACGGCTCGATGGCGGCAAGGCCCGCTTCCATGGCCTTCTTCGTCTCGTCGACCAGGCGCTGCCGCTCGGGCGACACCGCGCCGATGCAGAACATGCGCGACGAGTCCGAGTAGTAGCCGTCGAGGATGGTGGAGCAGTCCACGTTCACGATGTCGCCCTCGCGCAGCACGTCGTCCTCGGACGGGATGCCGTGGCACACCACGTCGTTGATGGAGGTGCACACGCTTTTCGGATACCCCTCGTAACCGAGGTCGGCGGGGATGCCGCCGTGCTCCACCGTGTAGTCGTGCACCCAGCGGTCCACTTCCTCCGTGGTCGTGCCCGGCCCGATGCGCTCGGCCACGTAGTCCAGCACCCCGATGTTGATGGCCGCGCTGCGCTTGATGCCCTCGATGTCGGCCGCGCTTTTCAGCGAGGCGCGCTCAGGCAGCTCGAAGCCCTGCTCGTACATGCTCTGCAGGCGCTCGTCGAAAGCGAGGTGGCACTTCTTGTACTTCTTGCCGCTGCCGCACCAGCATTCGTCGTTGCGGCCCGGGTTGGTTCGTCCGTCGTACATACGCGTATCCTTTCGTTTTGCCGGCTATTGTACCGCTTGTTAGACATCGCGAACATCGGAAAGAGAAGGAAGATCGGGAGATCGCATCCCACTCTGCCCGTCCCGCCCGCTCCGTGCGCCAGCAAATCCCGCGCCATGCCCCTGGAGGACGTTCAAAATTATGACCAAAACACCTATGGACAAAATGGGGAGTTTTCTCTAGATTCTGAAGACCGTCGCGCCGCCCCGCTAAGCGCATTGACCGCCTACTTCGCCGCTCCTCCCGCACCCCCGTCGCGCTGGCGCTTGAAACGATGGTATGCGAGCGCACCGATCACCACGGCCGCGGCGGTGACGCTGAACACGATGGCGGTCGCCCGCCAATCGCCTGCGGCGGCGAACGACGATCCCAGCGTAATGGCCAGCACCGACGGCAACCGACCGGCCGTGGTGACGACTGCAAGATGCACGGGATGCATGCCGGCGAACGCGGCGAGGTAGGCCATGAGATCCTTCGGCAGGCCAGGGATGAAGAACGCCGCGAGAATAGCGAAGTCGAACCTCTGCGCCCCGCGCAAGCGGGTCAGCCACTCGCGGCCCTTCCTCGTGAGGACGAGCTCGAGCACGCGATCGCCGCCGAAGCGCACTACCGCGATGATGGCGAAGCAGCCGACCACGCTGGCGGCAAGGTACACGAACGCGCCCTCCCAGAACCCGAACGCGTAGCCCGCGGCAAGCTCCAGCGGCTCGCTGGGAACGATCACCGTCACCTCTTGCAGAACGACCAGCAGGCCGAACACCACGGGCGCAAGCGGCCCCAAGCGTTCCACCTGCTGCTGCACGCGATGTCCGTCGGTCAGGAAAGCCAGCGCGTCGCGGCCGAACAGTAGCGCCAGCACCCCGACGATGCCGGCGAACACAAGCAGCGCCGCCGCCACAACCATGCGCCGCTTGCGCAACACCCTATCCTGCGTGCCCACCGATTTCGCCATGCCGCCCCTTTCGCCGTCCGCATAATTGTCGTACGGCGGCGCCGCACGCAGGTGCGTGCGCGAAAACGAACCGGTAACGGAACAGGCTCCACGCCGTCGCCCCGGATCCCCGACGACTGGGCGTCGCCGTGACGAGCCGTCGCCGCACCAAAGCCGTCCGACGAGCGAAAACGCATCTCTACCCCGCCGCATTCGGGTTCGCGATTGCGAATGACCCGCGCCAAATCGTTCGAGTCTTCGCCTCCCCGCAGAACTCGCGGAGAGCGAAGGGGGGCAACGCTCGCTTCGGGGGCGTTCGCTGTCAAACCTGGATCGACATGCACCGCCGCACGCCGCTTCACCTATCGGGTGGCTGGCGATCAGGCGGGACGAGCGTCTGACCGATGGCCGAGGAGGGCTTCCGAGCCGCCGGCGAGCTTTCGAGGGACGAGCCGACCCGGGCTATGTCAATCCTGGTTTAACGGCGGACGGGGGTGGTCGTGCAAGTTTTTTGACTTCGTGGCACAACACGACATAGTCGACCAGGCATTTCGCGAATGGCAGATAAGCATGCGCTCCGCCTCGAGGTATCTCCGAGCAAGAAACTCCAGGTGGGAAGAACCCTCGTACGGTTCAAGCATGCCACGAAGTCGAAAAACTTGCACGAAAGGGCGGAAAATCCGCTTTGGCTCCGATTCCCGCCAGCGATGACGAGAAAGCTCGACCCCTGATGCCGGATTTCCGCCGAAAAAAAATCTGGCGCACGGCGGGGCGGTACCCGCACGCGCGCCAGATGTGATGTTTCCCGCTTTCGCCGCGCGATATCCTTCGACTCCGGCCTACGGCCTGCGCCCAGGATGACAAAAGGAGCAGCCTAGACGGCCCTGCGCTCAGGACGGCAAAGCCGACCACCCGCCGGCCCCCTGCGTTCCTGTCGTTGCTGGACGGGAACGCAGGGACAGCCCGGGCGGACCTACCCGCGGACTTCGGCGCCGGTGGCGCTGGACACCTTCTTGACCAGGCGCTCGTGGGCCTTGTCGACCTCCTCGCTGGTGAGCGTGCGGTCGGCGGCGCGGTACGTGAGCGCGTAGGCCATGGACTTCTTGCCCGCGCCCACGCGCGCCTCGTCGCGGTACACGTCGAACAGGCGCACGTCCTCCAAGAGCTTGCCGCCCGCCGAGGTCATGCACTGCACGAGCTTCTCGTGCGCGACGCCCTCGTCCACGACGAACGCCACATCCATGGACACGGCCGGGAACGTGGGCACGTCCACGTAGTCGCGTGCGGGGCGCGCCGACTTCGCCAGGGCGTCTACGTCAAGCTCGAACGCCACGACGGGCGCCGTCGCGTCGAAGGCGTCCACGGCCAGCGGGTGCAGCTCGCCCACCCAGCCAAGCTCGGTGCCGCCCGACAGCACCGCGGCCGCGCGGCCGGGCTGCAGGTGCGGAGCCTCGTCGGCCGAGAGCGCCTTGAAGCGCAGCTTCGGCAGCGCCAGCTCGCGCGCGAGATTCTCGATCGCGCCCTTGCCGTCGAAGAAGTCGAACGCGGCCGGAGCGCTGTTCCAACCGGCGTCGCCCATGGCGCCCGCCATGACGCCGGCCAGGCGGCGGCGCTCCTTCGGCTGCTTCTTGCCTTGCGTCGCGAAGAACACCGCGCCCATCTCGTAGAGCTGCACGTTCTTCACGCCGCGGCTTTGGTTGTAGGCGACGCTGCGCATGAGGCCGGGAACGATGCTCTGGCGCATGACGGACTGGTCGGCGTTCAGCGGGTTGATGAGCTCCACCGGCTGCCCCAGCCCCTCGTGGCTCATGCGCAGGCGGTCGAGGTCGCCCGGCTCGGCGAACGAGTAGGTCATCGTCTCGTTGAGGCCGCTCGCGCACATGGTGCGATGGATGACGTCGGACACGTGCTCGACCTGCGAGCGCGTGCCGTAGCGGCCGCGGCCGCCCGGCAGCGTGGCCGGGATGCGGTCCATGCCCCAGAGGCGCACCACTTCCTCGTACAGGTCGATCTCGCGCTCCAGGTCCGGGCGGAACGTCGGTGCCGTCACGGACAGCACGTCGGCGTCGTCGGCATCGGACACCTCGCAGCCCAGGCGGCTGAGGATGTCGACGACCTCCTCGCGCGGGATCTCGGCGCCCATCATGGCGCAGAAGCGCGGCACGCGGAACTCCAGGTCGATAGGCTCGGTCTTCTCCAGCCACACGTCCACCATGCCGGGGCACACCGTGCCGCCCGACACCTCGGCGATGAGCGCGGCGGCCATGTCGGCGTTGAGGGCCACCGGGTTGTCGTCCACCCCGCGCTCGTAGCGCATGGACGATTCGCTGATCAGGCCCAGGTTGCGGCTCGTGCGGCTGGTGTGCGCGCGGTCGAACGCGGCGGCTTCCAGCAGCACCGTGGTGGTGGCTTCGGTGACCTCGGTCTCGAGGCCGCCCATAACGCCGGCCAGCGCCACGGCGCGCTCGGGCGTGGCGATGACGGTCATGTCGGGCACGAGCTGGCGATCCTCGCCGTCGAGCGTGGTAAACCGCTCGCCCTCGGCCGCCGGGCGCACCACGATGTGCGCCTTGCCGTCCGCGCCTGCCAGCTTGTCGAAGTCGAACGCGTGCAGCGGCTGGCCCAGCAGGAACAGGATGTAGTTCGTCACGTCCACGATGTTGTTGATGGAGCGGGCGCCCGCGGCGGCCACGCGCTCGGCCAGCCAGTCGGGGCTCGGGCCCACCTGCACGTCCTTGATGACGCGCGCCGTGTAGCGGCAGCAGCGGGACGCGTCGGCGATCTCCACGCTCACCTGGTCGGACGCAGGGGTCGCGTCGGCGTCCTCCACGAGGTCGATCTGCGGGCGCTTCACGTCGGTGCGGTACATCGCGCCCACCTCGCGCGCCATGCCCGCCATGCTGAGGCAGTCGGGGCGGTTCGGCGTGACCTCGAGGTCGAGCACCGTATCGGACAGCTTGAGGTAGTCGGCGATGGGCATGCCCACCGGCGCGTCCTCGGGCAGGATCCAGATGCCCTCGTGGTTGCTGCCCATGCCCAGCTCGCGCTGCGAGCAGCACATGCCGCAGCTGGTGACGCCGCGCAGCTTGGACTTCTTGATCTTGAAGTCGCCGGGCAGCACCGCGCCGATGGTGGCCACCGGCACCTTGATCCCCTGCGCGATGTTCGGCGCGCCGCACACGATCTGCACCGGCTCGCCCGCGCCCACGTCCACGGTGACCACGTGCATGTGGTCGCTGTCGGGATGCTGCTCGCACGTCTCCACATAACCCACGACCACGCCGTCGTACGCGTCGCCCGTCTTCTCGATCGCTTCCACCCCCGTGCCCGTCAAATCGAGCCGGTCGCAAAACGCCTTCGTATCCGAAGGCACGTCCACATACTCAGACAACCATTTCAAAGATACTTTCATACTGGTTTCTTCCTCTTCTCAAACCTTCATAGGTCCAGTAACGTCAGCGAGGGTTTCCGTGGTGCCCGAGATCGTGGGGAGGGCGAGGGTGAAGCGTACTTCGGTACGCGAGCCCTCGACCTCGCCGCGAGATCGGGTGCCACGGGAAACCGCAGCGTCGGCACGTTCCGTCGGCCGTCAGGCCGACGGAACCTAAAATTGCCGCAAGAAGCGCATGTCGCCTTCGACCAGCATGCGCAGGTCAGGCACGTTGTACTTCAGGCAGGCGATGCGCTCCACCCCCATGCCGAACGCGAAGCCGGAGTACTTCTCAGGGTCGATGCCCGACATGGACAGCACGTTCGGATCCACCATGCCGCAGCCGAGGATCTCCAGCCAGCCGGTGCCCTTGCAGAAGCGGCAGCCCTCGCCGTGGCAGATGCCGCAGCTCACGTCGACCTCGGCCGACGGCTCCGTGAACGGGAAGTAGTGGGCGCGGAACCGCGTCTTGCGCTCCTCGCCGAACATCTGCTTGCACAGGTAGTCGAGCGTGCCCTTGAGGTCGCCGAACGTGATGCCCTCGTCCACCACGAGGCCCTCGATCTGCGTGAACTGGGGCAGGTGGGACGGGTCGGCCACGTCGCGGCGGTACACCTTGCCGGGCGCGATCACGTAGATGGGCAGCTCGTTGTCCTCCATCGCGTGCACCTGCACGCCGGAGGTCTGGGTGCGCAGCAGTACGTCGGACTCGCCGCGCACGGCCGCCTGCGCGCCGGAAAGGTCGCGCACATAGAACGTGTCGGCCAGGCTGCGGCTGGGGTGGTCGGCCGGGGCGTTCAACGCCTCGAAGTTGTAGTAGTCGGTCTCCACCTCGGGACCCGTGGCCACCGTGTAGCCCAGGCCGAGGAAGATCTCGGAGATCTCGTCGGTGATGCGGTTGATGAGGTGGCGCGTGCCCACCTGTTGCGAGCGACCCGGCAGCGTCACGTCCACGGCGGCCGCGTCGATGGCGGCGGCCAGCTCGGATGCGGCCAGCTCCTCCTTGCGCGCGGCCAGCGCGCCTTCCACGGCGGCGCGCACCTCGTTCGCCGTCTTGCCCACGGCGGCGCGCTCCTCCTTCGCGATCTGCCCCATCTGGCGCAGGTACCCGGTCAGCGTGCCCGCCTTGCCCAGCACGCCGATGCGCACCTGCTCGAGCGCCGCGGTGTCGGCCGCCTGCGCGATCTGCGCGATGGTCTGCTCGCGCAGCGCCTCCAGTTCCTCCACGATTGCCATTCTGCCGTCCCTTTCCGTCTCTCGCCCCGCGCCGCCCGCCCGGCGGCGCATATGAAAAAGAGCCTTCTCTCGTCCTTGCTCCTGAGGGCATGCGCCCAAAGTCCAAGGACGAGAGAAGGCTCTCGCGGTACCACCTCGGTTGACGGCCGCGCCTGCGCGCGCCGCCCGCTCGTTCGCTCTGTGACGGGAGCTCCCGGCGCATCCTACTTGGCGTCTCGCGGGGCGGCGACCAGGGTCGCGCCTCTGCGTCCGCGTTCAAACGCGCTGCTCGGAAGGGAATCGTCGCGCTTGCTGCCCGGGAGCTTTCAGCCGGTGGCACCCGTCTCTGCCGGCAGCCGCGTTGCGCGGCGCTGTCTTCGTCATCGCATGTAACGATGCAGTTTAGCACATGAGCGCACGCCGTGCGGGAAATTTCACAAGGACGCGTCGCGGCGTTCTACAGGAAGCGGTAGTTGACCGTGCGCAGACCCCAGTCGAGGCACGACGAGAAGCCGAAGGCCTTCCAGACGCCGGGCTGCAAATCGAGAGATCGGCTGCCCCCGCCCATGCCACCGCAATCGTTTACGGTGGCCAGCACGGTTTGCCCGTTGTAGGAGATCTCGACGGTGCGGCCGAAATACGAGCGGAAGTTCGGCCATGACATCGGGATGGCCACGCCCATGGAGTTGTCGTCGCACACCGACCCGTTCGCCGTGGTGCCGGGGTTCGGCGTGTACGGATCGGTGGAACCGCCGTACGCGGACGCGATGCCGGTCGACCAGCTGATGCCGGGATCAGGAGCGGGACTCGGCGCCGGATCGGGATCGGGCGAGGGCTCGGGAGCCGGCGCCGGAGGGTTCGGATCGGGGTTCGGCTGGACCGGGGTGTTGGAATCGACCACGTCCTCGCGGCCGATGGTATCCGCATTCTCGTCGATGACCGGCCCGGTGGCGCCATCGGCAGCCGCCAGCTCCTCGGCCTTCTGCCTGAGCGCTTCCAAACGCGCGGCCTGGTCGCTTTGGGCGTTCGACAGCTTGGAGCTCGCCTGGGACAGCACGGTTTCGGCTTCCGCGCGCTTCGCTTCCAGCTCTTCGAGCTTCTTCTCCTGCTCGTCTTTCTGGAAGTTCAGGTCGTCGATGAGCTTCTCGTACTTCGCCGAGCGCTCTTTTTGTGCCTCCACCTCGTCGGCGTGGAACTGCATGATCGAATCGAGATAGGTGAGATTGCGTATAAGGTCGCTGAAGCTTCGCGCCTCCAGCACCATGGTCACGAGCGATTGCGACGCTCCCCCGTTGAGATACTCGTGCACCGCCGTCTTGCCGAGAGCCGCGCGGCCTTCGATGACCGCCTGCTGGGCATCCACGGCCTGGGCCGATATCTCGTCGACGCGCGCTTGCAGCTCCTCGACGTCCTGCTTGAGGGCGTCGTAGTCGCCCGCGATGCTTTCCATATGCGCCTCGGCGTCGTCGAGCGTGGCCTGCGCATCGTCGACGGCCTTTTGCGCCTCTTCCGCTTCGTCTGCCCAGGCACGCGAGAAGACCCCGCCGCCGAAAACGGTTCCGCCCGAACACAGAGCAAGCGCCAGAACTCCCGCGAGCATCGCGTTCGGTATGCTCCAGCGTGCGGATCTCATGCTACGCCTCCTTCGAACAGCAGGCGATCGTGCGCCGCCCCCAACGCGGACGCAAGATCGACGATCAGGTGCTCGTTGTCGGTGAAGTATTCGTCATCGTAATCGGCATCGGACATGATGGCGATTACGTAAACATCAGTATCGGTGACCACGAGGCCAGCATCGTTGAGCGCGCCCATGTCGTACCAGGGCGTATCGATCTCGTAGCCGGGCTTCGACAAAACACGACGGCCCTCGCCCAGTGCCGTGCGCAGAAACGACAGTTCAGTCTGCTGCAGCACGTCGGCGAGCCACGGCGCGTTGCCCTGGCCCTCGGCCACGTATGCGCCGACGTTCAGCCACATCTTCGCCAAGTCGCGCGGCGTGTAATAGGGATACCATTCGCCCTGCCAAGCGGCGGCGTCCACGTCGGCCGCAGCGCACCAAGCCTGGAAATCGTTCTGATCGAAGCGTTCGCGCAACAGCCCGTAACCGGTGTTGTCGGAATGCACGATGGTGTTGGCCATGACGGTTTGCAGGTCGTAGCGATCTATGTCGTCCGACGACATGATTCCGGTACCGTCGAGGATGACGTCTTCGACCACCTCTTCATCAAGAGAGGCTCGGCCGCCGTCCACCATATCCTGCGACGCGAAAGCCACGAACGGTGCCTTGACCGTGCTGGCAGAGAAGAACCATTGATCGGCGTTGTACCCCACACCCTCGTGCGTGGTCAGGTCGTACATGACAAAGCCCACCTCGTAACCCGCATCGTGGTATGCCGCGATGGCGCCTTCCACATCGGAGATCTCGTCGGAGGACAGGGTGCGCGCGATGCCGGTCACCGAATTGAACAGGTTCACGTCTTCGGTGCCCGATGCGGCGTCGAGCGCTGTGCGCGCATCTTCGGCGACGGCGCGCGGGTCGACGACATCCCCGGATTGCGCTTGCGAGGCCGCAGCCTGTCCCGTCTGCGCAGTCGCTTCGGGGAGCGCGGCAACCACCTCGTCGGCCACGGCGACGGGATCCTCGGGTCGCACGGCGCTCGCAGCCATCGCGCACGCGCCGATGGTCAACACCGCCACGGCACCCACGATCACGCCCGCGACGAGAGCCGGTCGATGCTTCAACCGATGTTTGATCGTTTCGAGAATCCTTGCCACAACAGCCTTTCCGGCGATTTCGCCTCGCCGCTTCGCGCTTCCGGGTCGTTCCGTCTGTGCAGTATTCCCTAACGAACAGGAGTATACAAGTACGCAACGGCCAAACAACATAGGAGCGCCACGGGGTCGTGCTAGTCGGAAGAGGCGCGCGAAAGGGCTATTCGCCCAAACGCATGTCAAGCTGCTTGCGTAGTACATAAGTACATATACAGCACAAGCCCGATCGAAAGCATGATGAACCCGACCTTGTAGATGCGATTCGTTTCGGCCTCGACGCGCTCGTCCTTCGGGCCGCGGTACGCCTCCCAATGTTGAAATATGCTGCAAAATCGAGTTTTTGGCAGTTGACCCCCCCCCTTGCAACGATGGTTTCGTCACCGCGAGAAAAACGTGATCTGGGGTTTTGTCCGAACCTTTTTCGATGGAGAGCGCCCAGCGTGCCAAAACCTCGATTCTGCAGCATATAGATGAGCGGAATCGTGCCAGCGGGGCCAGCAGGCGAACAGGGCGCAGCCATCCTTCTCCGAAGCACGCTCGACGCAGGTTCGATCGAAAGCCTCGAACGCGCCAAACGAGGGCGCGGACGCCGGTTGCATGCTCGTGGTAGTATGGGGACGCGGTTCTGCCCAGACCGTGCGCACCGCCTTCCCTTCCGGCACGAAAGGATCGAACCGATGGACTTCTCCCCTTGTGCGACCAGCGCGAACGTACGGATCGCGGCGCGCGGCGACGCGGAAGCCATGCGCGCGGTGTACGCGCCGTACGTCGAGACGCCTGTCACCTTCGACACCGTCGCGCCCTCGCGCGCCGAATTCGCCGCGCGCATGGCCGACGCGATGGTCGACTATCCGTGCCTCGTCCTCGAGCAGGACGGGCGCGTCGTCGGGTTCGCGTACGCACACGCCCAAGCCAGCCGGGCGGCCTATCGATGGAACGCGGAGCTCTCGGTGTACCTCGAACAAGGCGCGACCGGGGGCGGCCGGGGGCGCACGCTGTACGACGCGCTGCTGAAACTGCTGCGCGCGCAGGGCGTGAAAAGCGCGTACGGCCTGGTAACCGTGCCGAACGAGGCAAGCGAGCGTCTGCACGCCGGCTGCGGGTTCCAGCGTTGCTGGGTGCAATCGCACGCCGGCTGGAAGGCGGGTTCGTGGCACGACGTGACCTGGTACGTGAAAGAGCTCGCCCCCTTCGACGACGACCCGGCGGATCCCGTTCCGTTCAGCGAACTGGCTCGCACGCGCCCCGACTTCGTGCAGCAGGTGCTTGACGAAGCGAACGCCGCGCTGGAAGCCAACGTCCCGACCGACTGCGCGTAAGGACGAAGCCATGCAGCCTCAACGTCTGTTCGAGATCGTCTACCTGCTGATGGATCGCGGCACCGCCACCACGGGCGAGCTGGCGCGCAAGCTGGAGGTGTCCGAGCGTACCGTGCGCCGCGACGTCGACGCGCTGTCGGCCGCGGGCGTGCCGGTGTACATGACGCGCGGCAAAGGCGGCGGCGTGCACCTCATGGACGGCTACGTGCTGGACCGCTCGGTGCTGAGCGAGCGAGAGCAGGACGACATCATGGCCGCGCTCTCCGCGCTCAACCGCACCAGGGCCAGCGACGATGCGAGCGACGAGACGGCCGTGCGCCTCGGCCGCCTATTCCAGCGCGAGAACGTGAACTGGCTGGACATGGACTTCTCGTTCTGGGGCGCGCCGCCGAACTACCGCGCCGCGTTCGACACCATCCGCGACGCCGTCATCGGGCGGCACCCGCTGTCGTTCGCCTACTTCGACGCCGAGGGCAACCGCACCGAGCGCACCGTGGAGCCCGCCCAGCTCATGTTCAAGGAATCGTCGTGGTACCTGCGCGCATGGTGCCGCGAGCGGGATGCATGGCGCATGTTCAAGCTGTTCCGCATCGACTGGGAAACGCTGGATGTGCTGCCGGAAACGTTCGAAGCGCGCGAGCTGCCTGCACTTGATGAAGGCAGGCACATGAAAGGCGACGATGTGCTGGTGATGCGCTTCGCCGCGCAGGCCGAGTCGCGCGTCCGCGAGGAGTTCGCGCCCGAGACGATAGCGCGCAAGGCCGACGGCAGCTGGCTCGTGACCCTTACCTGCGACATCACCGAACGCACGCGCTACTATCTGCTGTCGTTCGGTCCTCTGCTGGAAGTGCTCGAGCCGCCCGACGTCCGCACCTGGCTGCTCAAGCACGCCGAAGCCGTGGCGCGCACTTACGCTTCCGACGGCCAGTCGGCCAGCAGCGCGCCCAAGTAGGCCGCCGCCGCGCGGTAGAAGGGATGGCGCGCCTCGGCGGCCAGGCGCTCGGCGAAGGCTGGCATCCAGGCTTGGGCGTGCCCGGAGAGGAACCGCCCGTAGGCGGCGGCCGGGCTCCCTCCGGGGAGGTCGGCGCCGTCCGGGGCGCCCTCGGAAGCCGGGGCGCCGGCCGCGCGCAGGGCCAGGTGCTCGAGGAGCTCGCATTCCGTGGCGACATGGTCGAGGGGCTCGTTGGTGCCCTCGGGGCGGCCGAGGCCGCAGGACCTCATGAAGCGCTCGACCTCCATGGAGCGGGGGTTCACGAACAAAAGCGGCTGCACCCCGTCGGCCTCGGCGGCCCACACGCCCTCGTAGGGCGAGCAGGCTGGCCCGGGCGCGCCGACGAACAGGCGCGTGGCCTCCGGGCGCAGGGCGCGCAGGAGCGCGTCGGCACCAGCAGGACCCGCGGTGTCGCAGCCGCCCTCGCCCGCCGCCGCGGGGACCTCCGCGGGCAGGCCCAGCGCGGCCAGGATCTCCCCTGCCGCCTCGTCCCACTCGCCGCCCGCCGCGGCTCCGGCCAGCTCCGCGCCCGGGTAGCGCAGGCTCAGCGCCGCGAGCTCCCAGGCGGCGGCACGGGTTTGCCAGAGCTCATCAACAGTCATCGTCATTCGCCTTTCAAGGGTTCCAGTTTCAGCTCGCGAACGATGAAGCCATCCGCGGTTTCTTCCAGCACGTTGATCGATCGACACAATACGACGGGCAGTGCTTGCACGATAGGGATGTGGCGCGGATGGAAGGCCAGGCTAAGGCCTTCGTCCTCAAGCGAGAACGCGCCGACGCCGCACGCCTCCAGCGCGTGCCGCGCCAGGGAGACGTCGCCGTCGAACACTTTCACCGTTTTCAGGAAGAAATCATGCGGATCGCGCTCGTACACTCCCGCATCGACGGAGCAAGCGCCGTTTTGAACGCAGATCTGATCGCGATGCTTGTTCTCGAGCGAGCAGTAATGCACGCTAAGGGACAACCCCTCGTCAAGCGCGTACTCCAACAACTCCAAGCACAAGAGCTCGCTGCCCGCCAGCGGCAGACCGCCTGCGTAGCCGTAGTCGTACAGCACGGGAAACGGCGGGTTCTTCACCGAAAAGCCGCGGCGCTCGAACTCGTCCCAAGCTCCCATGGGGTAGCAGAACTCAAGAAGGTTGATGCCGAACGCGCCGACTTGATCAAGACGATCCAGCAGACGACGCATCGCCTTGCCCGTGCCCGGTATCACGGGCATCTCCACCATCACCTGCGAGATGAAGCGCTTCGCACGGGCAAGCACGTCGACGGCGTCATCGATGATCTCATCGGCGCGATCGACGTCGAGAACGTCCAGCTTGATGCTCATGCGCAGCTCGTCAAGCCCGGCATCGCGCAAGCGATCGAGCAGCGGTTCGTCAAGGAAATCGCCGGCGGTGTACAACCTGATATGGGCACGCGGAAAGCGCTGGCGAACGTAAGCGCAGAACGCCACGGACTCGTCGGCATGGAGCAAGGGTTCGCCCCCCGTCAACCCTACATGGGTGACCTCGCCGCCGCACGCATCGGCGAACGCATCGACCTCGTCGCGCCACGCATTGTTCACGCGCAGACGATCGGCGTAGTCGGCCTGGTTGGCGTTGAAGCAGAAATAGCAAGATCGATTGCATGCAAGCGACAGGAAGAACGTCTTGCTCCCCCGCCCTCCCGTGCAGGCCACGCACGCCGACGACAGGTTGCCGCAGACGACGCCGGCATCGCCGTTGCGGAACTGCGCGCCCTTCTCCCGCAGCCGATCCTTCGCCGCACGGACCACATCCGCATCCGCATCGCGCGGCGCGATGCGGATGCCCCAATCGGCAAGCCGAGCAAGATAATCAGCTTCGATGGCGGCATATTCGTCAAGCCACGCGCGCAGCGTGGGCCTCGCCTCAAGCAGATCGGTGCTCATCGTCAAAACCTCCGTCGTCATGCGCGGCGGCCTTTGCAACGCCGCGTCGTTTCAGCAGATTGTACAGCGAGCCCGCATGCACGGCCATATGCACGAGAAGAAGCGCGAGCAGCGCCTTCGCCGCCGCGGCATGCAGAGGTGACCACGTATAATACCCCTCGGCATACAGGCCGAACGCCTGCAGCACCGTGCCCGACATGCCCAATCCCGACACGAAGACGGTCGAGAGCGCCACGAGCAACGCGGCATCGAGCGCCAAACGCCCGCAGTTCCGCAAACGCGTCCCGCGGACGCATCGCGGAAGGGCGCGCGCAACCCGATCGACATGCTGCGCGCAATGGACGAAAACGGGTGCCAGCAAGGCCAAACCAAACCATTCGTGCGCAGGCACGCCCGTCAACGAGGGAAGCGCTGCAAGCGCATAAGCCAGAAACGCCGAGAAATCAACAACGAACATCCGCTTCACCAGGTCACTTCCCCTCTTAAAGCTTTCGCACGATCAGAACAAGCAGCCCGACGAGCACGACCGGCGCCAAGATCCAGAGGTTCAAGCTGGCATCGGACGCGCGGTGATAGCGCGTCGCCAGCGTGTCCCACGCATGACACTCGACGCTGGCGCAGCCCGCCTCGGGACAGGCCATCTCGTGCACGCCATCCGGCTCGGGCACATCGCCGAAACCATGGCACGACCCCGACGCGCACCCGACGACCGGGCAAGGCGAGTGGGGCTCGATAGGCCGGGGAAGCCCCACCGCGGGACTCGCAGCCGCAACAGCCCCGAACACGACGATTCCCGTAAAGAAGAACGTCGCCAAGGTGATGATCGCTTTCCTCAGCATCTCGTTCGCCACCCCTCCATGTCGCACGGCGGGGCGCCCGATGGTTCAGGCGCCCCGCCGAAAAACGGATCGTATCTAGTGCGAACGCTCAGTCGGCTTCAACGGGAGGAACTTGAGGCCCAGCAGCAGCATGAGCGCGCCCAGCCCGAAAACGCCCAGCACGACGCCGAATTCGAGCATCGACGGAAAGTACACCATCGATCCGCCTGCGCTCTGCAGAGCCGCACCCGCATCCGTAAGAGCCGGACCGGACACGACGGCGGGCATATCGAGGTTCGGGATCTGGAAGCCGCCCACCAGCAGCTGCACGCGCTTGCAGAAGATGCCCACGATAGCCAGCACCGCCGCAATCACGATAAGCGGGTTCGTGCGCAGCTTCGGCACGAAGGCGATGACCGCGGTGGCGGCGCACCCTACGACTTCGATCCAGAAGAAAGGAGCGAGCGGACCCGTGGTCAGCATGGCGACGACCTCCGCCCCCGATCCGGCCGGGAAGCCCTCGGTCAGCAAGTCGCAACCGAAGAAGTACAAATCCACCATCACGAACACCCCGAGGAGCTTGAGCATCTTGACGACGCGCTCCTGCGCGAGCTCCAGGTAACCGGCCTTGCGCAGCGCGATGACCACGACGAGCACGAGCGCCACGCCGCACACCAGAGCCGACGACACGAACCAGGGGCCCAGAAGCGCGGTATGCCACATCTCGCGACCCTGCTGCAAACCGAAGATCCAAGCGGTGACCGAGTGAACGAGCACGGCGCACACCAGAGCGATGGCGGACACCACGCGCAAGGCAGCGGCAGAGCCCTTGCCGCCCTCGAAGCGCAGCATAGCCCACAAATACACGATGGACAGGATCAGGTACGTGCCCAGCACGATGATGTCCCACATCAACGGCGAGCCGAGATTGGAGTACACGAACAGCTCCCAAAGGCGCAGCGGCTGGCCGAGGTCGATCACGACGAAGCCGATCGCCAGCACCGTGCAGCAGATGGAGGTCCATACGGCGATCTTCGACACGCCGCCGAAACCCTCCATGCCGAACACGCGCGGAGCGCTCGAGATGATAAGGCCGCCGGCGGACAGACCGACGAGGAACATGAACATCGTGATGTAAAGCCCCCACGAGTCCAGATTGCGCATGTTGGTGTTCACCATGCCGCTGGTCAGCTGAAATGCCCACAAAGCCAAACCGCCGACGGTGAGGATAGCCGCCACCACGATGGCGACAGTAACCCCTTTGCCGCCGAATCCGGCAGCGGAAACCTTGGCGGACTTCTCCGCCGATACGTTCTCAGACATGATCAATCCCCTTACACGAGGTAGTACACGGACGGCTTCGTGCCTTCGCTGGCCAGCAGCTGCTCGTAGGAGCGCTCTTTGACAAGCTTCGACACCTCCGAATCCGGATCGTCGAAGTCACCGAAGTGACGGGCGCGGGCCGGGCACAACTCCATGCATGCCGGCACCTCCTCACGGGCAAGGCGCTGGTAGCAGAAGGTGCATTTCTCGACCACATGCTTCTGGTGCTTCGGGACGTCTGCATCGCCGACAGCATGGTCGACGGGGTACTTCGGCTCCTCCCAGTTGAACGAGCGCACGCCCGTGTACGGGCAAGCCGCCATGCACATACGGCAGCCGATGCACTTGTCGTAGTCCTGGCGCACGACGCCCGTCTCGGGATCTTTGTAGGTTGCCCCCACAGGGCACACCTTCGTGCAAGCCGGGTTCTCGCAATGCTGGCAGCCTACAGTGATGTAGCGCATCGACACGTCAGGGAAGACGCCGGCCGGCGTGTCGATCTCGTCGCCGCCCTCCGTGAGGACCCGGGTCCACCAATTAGTCTCGGGAAGGTTGTTCGTTATCTTGCAGTTCACGGAGCAGGCGTTGCACCCCACGCATCGCTTCGTGTCGATGACCATGCCGTAGCGGGTCATTACCTCACACCCCCTTCGTACTTCTCGACTTCGCAGAGGAAGTCGTAGAAGGCGCTGTTCGAGCAGAAATCGTTCATGTACACATTCGTCAGATCCTGCGTATGCCCCTCGACGAACTGGCTAGCCTGGAAACCGTGCGGAATAGAGACGACTCCCGGCTTGATGCCCTCGGTCACACGCGCCTTGAGCACGGCATAGCCGTGATCGTTGTAGACGCGCACGTAGTCGCCCTGCTGGATTCCGCGCTCGGCGGCATCGGTCGCGTTGACCTTCAGCAACGGCTCGGGCTCGAGCTCGCGCATGACCGGCGTGTACGCCAGCTGCGAATGCACGTGATACTTGCTGTGCTCGCTGCATCCGAACAGCGGATACTTGTCGCGCAGCGGATTCTCCTCGTATGCCTCGTTCGCGTGCTCGTAATAAGGCAGACGCTCGCAATCGGCGATCTTCTGCCCGAAGTTGTTGCGCGGCGTGGGCTTCTCGAGGTAGTACTTCAAACGCTGCGCCTCGGCGCTGCCGAACTTCGGCACCATACGCGAATCGGTGTAAGAAGCATCGCGAACCAGCTTGCCCGTCTTAAGCTCTTCGAACGTGCAGCCCTGCTTGACGTTGGCCTCGGTGTCGATGACTTCCTTCAAGAAATCATCGTCCGATTTCGGGTAGATGTCCATGCCCATCTTCGCGGTCACCAAACGCATGATCTCCAGATCGGTCTTGCATTCGTACAGGGGATCGAGCGCTTTCTGGGTGAACGTGGGATACGGCACCGAGCACACCGGGTCGAAATCCTGCACCTCGAACGAATGGGGCACCGGCAAAAGGATGTCGGCCCACTGCGCAGTGTCGGTCATGTTGACGTCTGCGCACACCACGAAGTCGATCTTCTTGACCGCGTCGATGAGGTCTTGACGGCCCGACTCGCAGGACAGCATGTTGCCGTTGCAGCACCACAGAACACGGATCTCGAGATCCTGCCCCGCCCACTTTTTCTCCTCCATGACCTTCGGGAGGTACATGCCGCAGAAGCTGGCACCGGGAGTTCCCAACATGTAGGCTTTCACGTTGTAGCCCACCATGCCCGTCGATGGGCTGCCGCAGATGGAAGCGCCCGGCTTGCCGGCGTTGCCGGTCAGAGCTGCGAGGAACGCGAGGTTCTTGAAGTTGTGATGGGAGTTCGCATGGTGTCCGAGTCCCTGGAACGTCATGACGTACACGGGGCCTTCGGTGGCATACACGCGGGCCAGTTCCTCGATCTGCTCCTTCGGGAGATCGCAAATGTCCGCAGCCCTCTCGACGGTGTATTCGGAGATGCTCTCCTTGACAACTTGGTAGACCGGTTTCACGGCGAAACCCTGCACCTCGAACGATCCTTCGATGGCGGGCTTCTGCGCGGCATCGGCGGTCGCAGGTGCGCCGGCAGCCTCGTCCCACACCGCAACCGGATCGATCACGGTGGGCTTGCCCGTGCGAGGATCCACCGGACCCTCGGTGGCAGGCGTGCCCAGATCGCTCATGTGAAGGTACGTGCCGTCCTCCTTCACCAAGAACGGAGACACCGTGCTGCTTCGCATGAACTCTTCGTCCATCAAGCCGTTCTCGATAATGTGATTGGCCATGGCCAGCATGAGCGCGCCGTCGGTGCCCGGCCGGACGGGAACGTAGACGTCGGAGTGCATGGCCGACGCGGTGAACTGCGGGTCGATGGTGATGAGCTTTGCGCCCTTCTCGCGCGCATCGCACACGAACTGCCACGCATGCACGTACGCTTCCGCCGGATTGCCGCCCCAAGAGATAATGGTCTTGGCGTTGGCGGCATCCACGAAGTCGTTGCCCGAGATCCCCAGCAGCGTCGACTGCTCATGTTGCTGCGCCGTATCGGCACCGGCTCCCAGTACCGAGCCCCCGACGGCCGTGATGAAGCGACCGTAGGCAACGGACATGTAGCCTGCCATCGCACCGTTCAGAACGCCGTACGAACCATACGAGGACCAAACGGCAACCGACGTGCCACCGTAATCTTTGATAGCCGCGCCCATCTTCTCCGCGATGGTGCTAACAGCCTCGTCCCAGCTGATGCGCTCCCACTCGCCCGCTCCGCGCTCCCCGACGCGCTTCATGGGGTACTTGAGCCGGTCGGTATCGTACACGCGCTGCGGCTGGCTGAACCCCTTCACGCAGAAGCGCTTGCGGACGGCATCCTCGCCGGGCATATCCATGGGACGGGCTTTGACCACCTTGCCCTCGCGCACCGTCACCTCCAAGGGGCAGCGGCTACCGCAGTTGCCGCGGCATGCGCTCCTGAACGTCTGCTCGCCATCGGCGGATGAACCTCCCTCCGCATTCGCCGGCATCGGCGCCAGCGCAGCACCCGTGCCCGCGACGGCTGCGACAGCCGTGACGGCACCCGTCGTCTTCAGGAAGCCTCTACGCGTGAGTCCGCCGAGCGGGCTCTTCGTTTCAGACATGTCTCCTCCTCCATTCATGTTGCAGAATGCCTGGGGATCATCGTAAGAAGGTGAGTGTTCCGCGTACGGGTATCCCCCTCCGGCTGCATGGGTGCGCGTGCGCTCCGATACAGGTTCCGATATTCCCCCTCATATCAGAATCGGCCGATTCCTTCTTGTCATAGTCTGCCATACGTCACTATGATTATCAATAACAATGTATGACAGGATATGACAGGAAGTTATACTATTTTGAGGATATAGAGGTTGAACTGGGAGTATAAAGGGTTATCATGGAGGTTATGGTATGAGAGCTTATAGCCGTCCCGCCGTCGCCTGCCGCACTTCGTCGGCTATCGTCCGCGCGCTCGACTTCGACAAGCCCGCCTTGACGCCCACGGAAACAAGGTCGTCCAGCCCGATTCCCTTGCCCTTTCCGTTCACCGTCGTGGCATGCTCGCCGTTCATGCCTGCGTTGCGCGTGAGATCGTACGCAGGCGACAGCGTCCAGACCGCCCGATCCTCGTCGTAAAGGTACGAGAAGTTCTTCGCATGATCGTCCCTGTTTCCCGCCAGCACGTTGAAGCACATGAGCCGGTACAGACGCACGACTTCCTCGAAGCTGTCCGTCAACTTGAGCGTGAGGCGCATGAGAGTCTCGTAGTCCAAGTTGGGGATTCGATGCGACGTCTCCAAAAGCGCGCCGGCGGAAACCATGTGCACCTTGCGCGCAACACCCGATGCATCGGGGACCCGATCGAAGCGGCGTACGCCGAAATAACCCGAGCAGCGCTTCGAGGGAAACAGGCGAACTTCGGGCATATCGATTCCGCACGCTTTGGCCGCGAGAGCATATCGGTATTCGCTTTCGCCGATGTCGCGATCATCCTGGGAAGAGGCGAACTTCACGATCCAATCCTCGCCATCGATGCTGATCAGCACCTTCGGACGCGCGCCGCCCGACGATCCGCCCATCGCGAACAATGTGTCAAGATCTTGGGAGCCGTCAGCAGCGAGCACGTTCGCGCATTCTTGAGCCAGCTCATCGAAGTCCGTCGAAGTCGCAGGACTCGTTAACGGTATCTCCGGAACATATTCGAGTGCGCCCATGCCGTTGGACCCCACGATGGCAAGCCGGGCGATGGGACTCACGGCGAACGGATCGATGCCGTGAGATCGAAGCAACCGATCGACCAGCAAACGCCCCCATCCGTCAGGCAGGCTATCGTCGAACACACCGAACACGCCATCGAGCGGATGTCGCTGCGCGACGAACACGCGCTTTTCCAACGGAAGGCTGAGCGGGCTGATGCTAAAGCCCTCCCCCAACCAAGCGTCGTCGTACTCGAATGCAAGCACGCCGTCGGCAGAAAGAGCGAGCGTTCCCACCGCACGACCGTCGCACAGAACTCGGACGGAACGAATATCGAGATCGACATCGCGTAGGGAGCTATCGCTCATCGAGAACCTCCTGAATCGAGGAGTACCCCTTCTTGGAGAACAGCTCGGAGAAATCGGACTCGCATCCCAAAGCTATCGACAGTTTGATGAGCGATTGCAGCGATATCTGATGGTCATGCTCGAAGCGTTTCAACGACCCGAGGCTCACGCCGGCTTTGCGACTCAGCTGAGCCTGGGTGAGCTTCTGCTCTTTGCGACGCATGCGAACGCGCTGAGCGAGCACCTCAGCGATATCGTCCGGAGTTTCTTGGTCAAGCAAGGTAATCATAGCTCGTATATTAGCTTAAATCTATCAATTTTGCAATTTTAGCTCGTATAGTAGCTATTGTTGATTATCGCCTACCACGTCTATTCCGATTGCCGGGACGCCTCTTGCCCATTCGGCGCGAAACCCTCGCTGAAGGCGCTGGGGATGACCAGCGTGCCGCCCGACTGCTCGACGCTTTCGTAGGCCAGATGCATCGTGCGCAGCTTCATGGCGTCCTGATCGCCGGCGTACACTTCGGAGGCGTCCTTCAGCATCTCGGAGATGTCCTTCTCGGCTTCGGCCAGCACCATGCGGGCGTTCTTCTTGCGCTCGGCCACGGCCTCCATGGCCATGGCCTCCTGCAGCTCCTTCGGAACGACGATGTCGCGCACCTCCACGTCGATGATGTCGATGCCCCAGGGGCTGAGCTTCTCCTCGATGGCGTCTTTCAGCTCGGCGTCCAGCTGATCGCGTCGCATGGCCACCTCGGCCACGGTGGCGCGCCCGATGGCCTTGCGCATGGCCGTCTGGGCCACCCAGGCCACGGCGGCCGAGTAGTCCTCCACCTCCACGCACGCCTTCTTGGCGCTGAACACCATCCAGAACAGCACGGCGTCCACGTTGATGGGCACGAGGTCGCTCGTGAGCGTCTCCTCGGCACCGAAGTACGTGGTGGCCACGCGCTGGTCGATGCGCAACGTGTAGAACTCGACGATGGGCCAGGTGAACACGATGCCGGGGCCCGCCACGCGGTTGAACTTGCCGAAGCGCAGCACCACCGCCTTCTCCCACTCCAGCACGATGTGCACCGACGAGGACGCCAGCCACCCGACGATGGCCGCACTTACGAGGGCGACGAGGCCGATCTCCCCGAACGCCGCCTGCGCTGCGGCCAGCACGATGCCGAACGCCAGCACGAACACCACCACGGCGAACACGACGGCCCCGTTGCGGGAGGCGCGGCTGCGGTTGGTCGCCGAACGGATGTTGTCGGGGGCGCTGCGGCCGTCGGAATACGCAGGCAAGGTGCCCGTCGGGAACCCCGCCGGCCCGACGCCCGCTTCCGCGCCTGCTCGCTTGTCGCGTTTCATCGTTCGATCTCCCTTCGCGTTCGGGCGCGGCCTCTAGCCTGCGTCCCGCTTGGTTTTCGCTTCGCTCAAGCTGAGCGCGAACTGCTGCTCGATGTCCTCCAGCGACATGCCCAGCTCGAAGCAGCGCTTGAGGTACTCGCTCGTGACGATCTCGGCCGTGGACGAGATGCTGACGCCCGGCTTGTCGGACACATCGAGGACAAACGCGCCCTGGCGGCGTTTGGACTGGATGTAGCCGTCCTGCTCGAGGCTCATGTACACCTTGCTCACCGTGTTGTAGTTCACCTCGACGTCCGCGGCGAGGCCGCGCACGGTGGGCAGCTGGTCGCCCGGCTTGTAGTACCCCGAGGTGATGAGGTAGATGAACCGGTTCTTCAGCTGCAGCCAGATGGGGATGCTGCTCTTCTCGTTTATCTCGAATAGGGCCACGTGTCCGTTCTTTCTATTCCAATCGAAGTTCGAGCCCGGTCGGCTCGCCTTCGGACGTTTGCTCCGCCGCCGCGCCTTCCAGCGCGAGCTCGCGATGCGATCCCGCCTCGGCCAGGGCGGTGCGCATGCTGAACCCGCCCACCAGCACGAGCACGGCAGCCACGGCCAGCCCCGTTCGGCACGCCTCGGAGAAGGAGCCGCGCGCTGACAGCACGCCTTCCACCGCCAGCGGCACGACGAGCCCGCACAGCGCGAAGCCCACCCACCACCACAAAGCCAAGTCGCCCTCCGCAAGACGCTGGGCGGACGCGACCGCCCCCGGATGGTCGTCGGCAAGCGCGAACGCAACAAACAGCGCCGCGGCCGCGGCCTCTAGCACGACGATCAGGGCGTCGACGCGCGCGAGCATGCGGAAAAGCCATGCCGTGGCCGCATCCGCCGGCGCGAAGTACGCCGCCAGCAGAAGCGTCGCGATCCCGCAGGAAAGCGACGACAGCAGGAACAGCACGGGCACGAGCGGAGAGCTCCACAAGGCCACCGCGCCCGTGTTCTGCAGCAGCAGGCCGGTGTACAGCATGACCACAACGGCCACGACCGCAGCCGCGGCCTCGACGGCTCGGACCGCTCCGCGCGGCACGCTGGGCAGATAGGCGAACCGCACGGCCACCAGCAGCGCCGCGCATGCCGCCAGCCCCGCGAGCGCGTAGGTGCCCACCGTGAGAAACGAGAGCGAGGGCCGCAGCAAGAGCGAGGCGACGCGATCGATGCGCCCGAGGTCGAACAGCAAGAACAGCATGCCGAGCGCGAGCGCCGCGAACCCGGCGAGCATGCCGACGGCCACCGTGCGCTCAAGCGGCGTCGCCTCCCCGATGCCGATGCGCGACGCATGCCCGAATGGAGCCCTCACCCACGCGAGGTCGAGGATCGACGCAACCGCGATGGCGCCTGCGCCCGCGCCGCCGAGGAACAGATAGCCCACCGCCAAAACGCTGAACATCGTCCCCCTCCTTCGCCTTCCGCGCGCCCGAGCGCTTTTGCGCTGGGGTCAGTATCGCACAAAACGGAAGCGTTTGATATGACAACGTGTCATACGCGGGGTGGGTCGCGCCAGTCGGCGGCCGCCCTTCCCCGCTGCGTGCCGGGCGCATGGCGAAGCCCTGACAGGTTCCGCACAAAGAGCGGCCGCGAGGTGGGATTGCGGCCCTCCCCGGCCATACTTGGCGAATCGACGGATCATCCCCGCAAGAAAGGCGACGGCTCATGGCGAAATGGATGGACCTGCGCCACACCTACAACCTCAAAGGCAAGCTGCTGCTCTCATGCCTCGGCGTCGTGTGCATCGCGCTGGGCACCACGGTGTGCCGCGTGGGAAACGTGGGCGTCGACCCGTTCACCGCCATGAACCTGGGGTTCAGCGCGCGCGTGGGCATGGACTTCGGCACGTTCCAGCTGCTGGTGAACCTGGCGATCTTGGCGGCGGTGTTCGCGCTGGACAAGTACCAGATAGGCCTGGGCACGCTCATCAACATGGTGGGCGTCGGCTACCTCATCGAGCTGTTCACGTGGCTGCTCGGCTTTCTGCCGAAGTTCGAAGGCCTGGTCAGCGCCGGCGTTCATTTGGTCGTCGGCACGCTGCTGTTCACGCTGGGCGTGTCGCTGTACCTGAAGACGCGCATGGGCGTGGCGCCCATCGACGCCATCGCGCCCATCGCCGCCGAGCGCCTGCCCTTCTCGTACACGGCGTGCCGCATGACGCAGGACATCTCCGTGACCGTCCTGGCGGTGCTGGCGGGCGGGCCTATCGGCGTGTTCACCGTGATCGCCGCGTTCTTCACCGGACCGTTGATCACGGCGTGGAATCGGTTCGCCACGCTGCCGCTGTACCGCCGCTTCGGAATTCTGAACCCCGAGGAACTGGCGGAGGAGCGCTCATGAGCGCCGATGTTGCTCCTGCCCTGCGGCGGCTGTTCGTCGGCAGCTACACCGACGGCGCCGATCGCGGCGGGATCCGCACGATCGTGTTCGGCGAAGGCGGCGGCGAGGCGCACGTCGTGCGCGCGGACGGCTGCGGGGCGAACCCAACCTATCTGGCGCAGCGCGGATCGCTGCTGTTCGCCGCTCACGAGCTGGACTCCTGCGGGCGGATGGCCGCCTACGCCATCGAGCCGGACGGCTCGCTGACCTGCCGCGGAGCGTGCACGGCGCCCTACGATGCGGGCACGTGCTTCGTGCTGCCCGATCCGAACGGACGCAACCTCTTCGGGGCGAACTATCTGAGCGGATCCGTCGCCTGCTGCGCGCTGCTGGACGACGGGCGTCTGGCGGCGGGCGTGCCGTCGCGGCGCCACGAAGGGCGCGGCCTGCGGGACGATCGGCAGGAGGGGCCCCATGTGCACTCGCTGAGCTTCGTGCCGGGAACGCGGCTGCTGGTCGCCGTGGACCTGGGGCTCGACGCGCTTGTGATCTACCAGGTTGACGCGTGCGGAATGCTCGCGCCGACGGCTGCGGAAACCGTGCGCGTGCCGGCAGGGTCGGGGCCGCGCATAGTGGCGTACCACCCGCGTCTGCCGATGGCCGCGCTGGTGAACGAGCTGGCGTGCGACGTGCTGGTGTTCCGAATCGACGAAGGCGGGCTGCATTGGCGGATCGTCGAGCAGCTGAGTCTGCCGCAGGCGCCGAGCGGCGACGCGCTGGCGGCGCATATCGCGTTCTCGCCCGACGGGCGGCAACTGTACGCGTCGGTGCGCGGAAGCGACCAGTTGGTCGTCTTCCCGGTGGACGGCCAGGGACGGGTTGCGGGGCGCTGCGACGTTGCGTCCGGAGGGAAGGGGCCGCGGCACTTCTCGCTGTCGCCCGACGGGCGCTTTCTGGCCGTCGCCAACCTCGCGAGCGACGACGTGCGCCTGTTCGAACGCGATGCCGACGGGATGCTGCGAGCGGTCGCGTGCGTGGACGTGCCACAACCGGCGTGCGTCATCTGGGACGCGTAAGCCGCGAGCGGCGGCCACACAACGGACGACCGAAACGCGCCAAATATTTCGCGCTTTCAACGCACGTGCGATTGCGTCGGCAGAATGTGGCAGAAAATCACGGACTGGGCACGACATAGGCCGACATCGAGATGCTTTACCAGGGATTTCCGCGTTATCAGGCTTCTTCGAAGCCACGAAGCACCCCGATCTGCGCCTGAACCGTGAATCTCTACCGGATTTCGCCGCCTCGACCGAACGCGAGACGAAGCGGCCGAACAGCCGGTTACCAATACGGTCGTTTTTTGCCACGCTTCTGACCAGGTAATATACATTGTTTTACCTGGTCAGATGATCGCGGCAAGATGGCTGGAATCGGCCGGTTTGGCAACGTCCTACCCGACGAGCGCCCCCAAGTAGGCCGCCGCCGCGCGGTAGAAGGGATGGCGCGCCTCGGCGGCCAGGCGCTCGGCGAAGGCTGGCATCCAGGCTTGGGCGTGCCCGGAGAGGAACCGCCCGTAGGCGGCGGCCGGGCTCCCTCCGGGGAGGTCGGCGCCGTCCGGGGCGCCCTCGGAAGCCGGGGCGCCGGCCGCGCGCAGGGCCAGGTGCTCGAGGAGCTCGCATTCCGTGGCGACATGGTCGAGGGGCTCGTTGGTGCCCTCGGGGCGGCCGAGGCCGCAGGACCTCATGAAGCGCTCGACCTCCATGGAGCGGGGGTTCACGAACAAAAGCGGCTGCACCCCGTCGGCCTCGGCGGCCCACACGCCCTCGTAGGGCGAGCAGGCTGGCCCGGGCGCGCCGACGAACAGGCGCGTGGCCTCCGGGCGCAGGGCGCGCAGGAGCGCGTCGGCGCCCGCAGCACTCCCGGCGTCGGCCGCGCGGGCGGCGGGAGGGCCTGCGGGATCGCCCGCCGCCGCGGGGACCTCCGCGGGCAGGCCCAGCGCGGCCAGGATCTCGCCCGCCGCCTCGTCCCACTCGCCGCCCGCCGCGACTCCGGCCAGCTCCGCGCCCGGGTAGCGCAGGCTCAGCGCCGCGAGCTCCCAGGCGGCGGCGCGGGCCTGCCAGACGCTCGCGTCCGCAACTTCATTTCCCATGACGTTCCCCTTTCCCGTTCTTGAAGAAACCGACCAGCCAGCGCCAATGCGCCACGACGTGCACGAGCAGCAGCGCGAGCAGCGCCTTCGCCGCGATCGCGTGCAGCGGATCCCAGAAGTAGTAGCCGTCCGCGTACAGCCCCAGCGCCGGCAGCACTGCGCCCGACACCATGATCCCCGACACCGTCACCGTCATGAACGCGGCGACGATGAGAAGGTCGAGCGCAAGGTTCCCCGTCCGCGCCCACGAAGGCCGCGCGAACGCAGACCTAACTGCCTCGACGGCCCAGTCGACATGCATCGCGGCATGCGCGAAGAACACGACCAGCACGCCGAGACCCAGCCATTCGTGGATGCCGATGCCCGTGAGAGCCGGGCTCGCCGCGACCAGGTAAACCAGCAAGCACGCCGCATCGACGGCGAGAAGCTTCCTATCCATACGGCATCACCCCACCTTCCGCACGATCAGCACAAGGCCCACGACCAAGGCCACGGGCGCAAGCACCCACAGGTTCAGGCTCGCGTCGGACGCCTGGTAATAGCGCGTGGCCAGCGTGTCCCACGCATGACACTCGGTCGAGGCGCACGACGCCTCCGGGCACGTCATCTCGTGGACGCCGTCGGGCTCGGGCACGTCGTCGAAGCCGTGGCACGACCCCGACGCGCACCCGACGGCCGGGCAGGGGGAATCGGCCTCGATCGGCCGCACCCCCGTCGCAGGCTCGGCCGCGGCACCCGCCGCGAGCACGCACGCGCCCGCGAGCAGGAAGGCGACAAGCGTCACGAGCAGTTTCTTGAACATGGCTTCACCTCGTCAGACAAGGAAGGAGCGCGCGAAGCCGCGCTCCTTCCGAAGCGTCCCTATCAGCGGTCCTGATCAACCGGCTTGAGCGGCAGGTACTTGAGGCCCAGCAGCAGGAGCAAGGCACCCAGGCCGACCACGCCCAGCACGATGCCGAACTCGATCGGCGTCGGCCAGTACACCATGCCCTGGTAGGCGCCCGTCATGCCGGTAGCCCAATCGGTCACCGTGTACTGCGTCATGGGACCGGCGTAGTCGAGGTTCGGGATCTGGAACCCGCCCACCAGCAGCTGCGCTCGCTTGCAGAAGATGCCGACGATGGCCAGCAGGCTGGCGACCACGACGAGCGGGTCCGTGCGCAGCTTCGGCGTGAAGCACACCGCGGCGCACAGCGCGCAGCCGACGACCTCGACCCAGAAGAACGGGGCGAGCGGGCCGGTTGCGAGCATGGCGACGATCTCGGAGCCCGAGCCGCCCGGGAAGCCGGCGGTCAGCAGGTCACAGCCGAAGAAGTACAGGTCGACGACGACGAACGCGCCCAGCATCTTGACGAGCTTGACGACGTTGGCCTGATCGAGCTCGAGGTACCCGGCCTTGCGCAGCGCGATGACCACCACGAGCACCAGCGCCACGCCGCACACCAGCGCCGAGGACACGAACCAGGGCGCGAGCAGGGCGGTGTGCCAGAACTCGTGGGCCTGCTGCAGCCCGAAGATCCAAGCCGTCACCGAATGCACGAGCACGGCGGTGACCAGCGCGACGACCGAGATCACGCGCAGGGCTTTCTCCGACACCTTGCCCGCCTCGGCGCGCAGCGTCGCCCACAGGTACACGACGGACAGGATGAGGTAGATCGAGATGACCGCGATGTCCCACATGAGCGGGCTGCCCAGGTTCGAGTACGCGAACAGCTCCCACAGGCGAAGCGGCTGGCCGAGGTCGATCACCACGAAGCCCACGGCCAGCACCGTGCAGCAGATGGACGTCCACACGGCGATCTTCGAGATGCCGCCGAAGCCCTTCATGCCGAAGGCGCGCGGCACCGAGCTGATGATCAGGCCGCCGGCCGACAGACCCACGAGGAACATGAACATAGTGATGTAGAGGCCCCACGAGTCGAAGTTGCGCATACCCGTTTGGACGAGGCCGCCGGAGAGCTGCATGCCCCAGAGGGCCAGCCCCGCGACGGTGACGACCGCCGCCACGACGATGCCGATGTTGAGCCCCTTGCCCCCGAATCTGGCAGCAGGAGCCTTGGCGGCAGGCGCCGCCTGAGTGTTCTCAGACATTTCATTCTCCCTTTCTGCTTAAACGAGGTAGTAGACGGAGGGGTTCGTGCCGCGCTCGGGCAGAAGCTGCTTATGGGCGCGTTCGCGAAGAAGGCGCGACACCTCGGATTCGGGATCGTTGAAATCGCCGAAGAAGCGCACCCGTCCGGGACATACCTCCACGCAAGCCGGCTGCAAACCCTTCGCCAGCCGATGCCAGCACATCGTGCACTTCTCCACCACGTGCTTCTGATGCGTCGCCACGTCGGCATCGCCCATAGCATGGCCGATCGCATGCTTCGGCTCTTCCCAGTTGAACGAGCGAACGCCCGTGTACGGACACGCCGACATGCACATGCGGCAACCGATGCACTTATCGTAGTCCTGACGAACCGCACCGGTTTCAGGATCTTTGTACGTTGCTCCAACAGGGCACACCTTCACGCACGCAGGATTCTCGCAATGCTGGCACGCAACAGCGATATTCTCCATCGTCAAATTCGGGTATGCTCCCGCCGGAGTGTCGGGATTGTCCCCGCCATCCGTCAAGATGCGGTTCCACCAAACACCGTCAGGCAAGTTGTTCTCCACTTTGCACGCCACCGCACACGAAGCGCAGGCAACGCACCCTTTCATATCTATGACCATACCCAGCCGCTCGGCCATTATCGAGCACCCCCTTCATTCCACACGCGAATCTCGCAAAGCACGTCCATGAAGTTGTTGTTCACCGCGAACACATCGAACTCCGTGGAGCTCAGCTCCGACCAACCGCCCGCCTTATGCTGCGACAGCTGCCATCCCTTGGGATACACCAACATGCCAGGTCGAATAGCTTGCGAATACACCGCCTTGGCAACAGCGAAGCCACGATCGTTGTAGCACTCGACGTAATCTCCGTCAGAAATGCCGCGCGCCTCGGCATCGGCGGGATTGATCTTCACGTACGGCTCGGGATCAAGCTCGCGCAACAGCGGCGTGCTGAACCATTGGGAGTGAACGCGGTATCGGGGACGCTCGCTCATGAGAACAAGCGGGTACTTTTTGTACAACTCGTTTTCCGGCCACGCCTCGAGCGGCGGGAACCAGCGAGCCATGCGCTCGCGATCGATCTCTTCAGGAGTAGGCGTCTTGGTAGTGGCCGCGCGAGGCATCGGCATCTCGCGATAGAACTCGAAGCGACCCGATGCCGTGCCGAATTTCCCATCCGCATACGCGATATGGGGATCCGTCTCCGCATCTCCGGGAATGAAGCGTATCTGCTTTTTTTCACGCAGGTTGCCCATGTCCATACCCAGGGCCTTGCCCATATCGGTGTCGTACATTTCTTCGAGGATTCCACCGTTGTCAAGCTTGAAATAATCGCCGAGCCCCAGCTTCTGCGCAAGCTCCGTCACGATTTGCGGATCGGGCTTGCTCTCGTAAAGCGGATCGATAGCCTTCTCGCTGTAGTGCAGCGAGGAGCACTGACCCGCATTCGCAACCTCCTCCAGTTCGAACCACTGGGCGATGGGAAGCACCATGTCGGCGTAGCGTGCGGAATCGGTCATGACCGAATCCGCCACCACGACGTATTCCATAGCCGGAATAATGACATCGGTCCACGCATGCGTGTCGGTGTGGGTGTTCAGCGGATTGGCCGAATACATCCACAGCATTTTGATCTGCGCGGGCTTGCCGCCGAACTTGCCGGTTTCCACCACGTTCTTCAGGTCGACGCTGGGAATGGCAAAACCCGTGCTGGGACCGTTGGGGGCAGCATACGCGGGATTGACCCCCATATGGACGCCCCAGAACGCACCGTAAGAAGCTCCCGGCTTGCCCAAATTGCCCAACAGGGCGCAAAGGGTAAGACCCGCCATCGTGGTATGGCCGCCGTTGTTGTACGCCTGGGGACCATAGCCTTCATAGTGGTACACCGGGGTGTCCATGCAGATTTCGGCCAGCTCGTAAATGTCATCGACCGATACTTCGGTAAGCTCCGAAACCTTCTCGGGCGAATGATCGAGGATCTCCTCTTTCAGCAGCGCATACGCCGTGCGACACTTCACACCGTCGAGCTCGTACGATCCTTCGATGTCGGGCGCAGACGTTTCGTCGACAGAAACGAGTTCGCCGTTCGAGAGAACCATGTACGGATCGTCCATGACCTCCTTGCCCGTGGTAGGATTCATCACGCCGGTGGGAACCGGGGCGATGCCGGTGTCGCTTCTGCGCACGAACATGCCCGTATCGCTGCGCACCAAGAACGGTGCGACGGTATGCTGTTGCAAATACGCCACATCCTGCGCGTCCTTTTCCAAAACCACGTTCATGAGAGCGTACTTCAGCAGCGTGTCGCTACCGGGGCGAATGGGAATCCACCTGTCGGCTTTTGAGGCGATCTGCGTGTACACCGGATCGATAACCACCAGCTTGGTGCCGCCCTGCATGGCCTCCTTGACCAGGTGCCAGTTCTGAACCTGCGCGTCGGTAATATTGGCGCCCCACACCACTATGGTCTTCGCGTTCTTGGCATCGGTCGGCTCATTGCCTTCCCACATCTGCAGACCCATCAAAGGGCTGATGTACAAGCCGGCAACCGCCTGCATGCCGTAATAACTGCCCATATCGAGGCAAGCGCCGATGCTGCTAGCATTCATAAGAGAGGAAAGTCGGCCGTACGCGCTCGTGATCGCGCACGACTGATTGCCTGAAGCGGTAAGGAACGCCACGGCGCTCTCGCCAAATTCGGTCTGGATAGACTTGATCTTCCCGGCGATCTCGTCAAGTGCTTCGTCCCAACTCACACGTTCCCACTCGCCTGCACCGCGTTCGGTTCCCTCCACGCGTCGCATTGGATACTGCAAGCGCGCCGGATCGTAGATTCTATGCACATGCGAAAGTCCTCGCTGGCAAATGCGATCGTAGCATTTCTCGTTGTACGGAGCACGCGAGGTTTTGACCACTTTTCCGTCTCTCACATGCACGTTCAAGTGGCAGAACGCGAAACAGTTGGGACGGCATACTCCGCGGAAGATCCGTTCCTGCTCGCTCTCTTTTTGACCTGATTCGTAATCGGCCGCCAACGCCTGCAGCGTCGGCGTCGCGACGCCCATCACGGCAGCCGCGCCTGCGACGGCGCCGGTTGCTTTCAGGAAGCTTCTGCGCGTGAGCCCGCTGTGCGAGCTGGTTGCTCCTGACATCTTTCCTCCTCAAAGATCGTGTCAGGATATCCCCTTTGCGGATGGTGTCGGGAAAACGGCTCGACGAGCAGACGTCTTTCGCGCAACGCCTTCGAACCCCTCGTCCCCAAGCGCACTCTTATCGGATATCCCCCTGTTGCTCCTGATAAGAATTGGCCAAATCCTTGTGACTGTCACATTATCACAATGCATTGCGACAATCAATCTAATAAACATGCCTACTTCGAGGATAAATGATGCTGGAAACGGTAGGATATTTATCGGTTCATCAAGCGATACGGTACAGATGTTTCACGTGAAACATCTGTACCTGGACGAAACCGGCATTGTGACACTTTGCGGATCGACAATGCAGAGAGGGACGGCGGGACGAATCGGCTGACGTCGTACAGGGTGCTTCGCGGACGCCCTCACCCCCCTCTCTCTTGGCGCGACAGAGACGCGCCGATGCGCGCGCCGAACACCGCACCGGTCGCATATCGCGAGCATCGCGAATCGCCGCGACACAAGTTTCTTCGTCCACAAGCAAAGGCTCGCGCCCAAGAGGGTACAGCGCCCGCCCAGCGCGGGTCGCCTACGCCCGCGTCAGGCTTTTCTGGGCCAGCCGGGCTTGGACCAGGGCCAGGATGTCGTCATCGGCCATGCCGGCGTTGGCGCAGGTGCGGATCAGGTCGTCCGCCAACAGCTCGACGGGGTTGTCGGCGGCGAGGGCGGCGCCCACGGCGTGGCGCTCGGCCACGAACGTGCCCCTCCCCTTGCGCGTGGAGATGTACCCCTCTCGTTCCAAATCCATGTAGGCGCGGTTCACGGTGTTGTAGCTGATATCGAGGTCGACGGCCAGCGAGCGCACCGTGGGAAGCTGGTCGCCCGCTTTGTACTCGCCTGAGCCGATGAGGTACGCGATGCGGTTCTTCACCTGGATCCACACCGGCAGGCCGCTGTTGTAGTCGAGTTCGAATGAGGCGAGCGGGTTCATGGAAGCCTATCTCTCAGTAGTTCGGTCGCCGTTCATCATAGCACTATCCGTGAAGCCGTCGCTCATCGCGGTGGGCACGGTTACCACGGTGCCCTTGGATTTCTTCACCGTGTCGTACTGCATGAGCATGGTGCGCAGCTTGAGCGCCGCCTCCGGGTCGCCGTAGACGCGCGCGGCCTCGGCCAGCATCTCGGCCAGCTCGGCTTCCACGCCGGCCACGGTCATGCGCGCGTTCTTCTCGCGGTCGGCCTGCGCTTCCAGGCTCATGACCTCCTGCAGCTCGTCGGGGATCACGATGTCGCGCACCTTCACCGAGATGATGTCCACGCCCCAGCCGGCGGCCTCCTTCTCGATGTCGTCCTTGATCTCGGCGTCCAGCTGGTCGCGGCGCAGCGCCACCTCGGCCACCGTGGAGCGGCCCACCGCCTCGCGCAGCGCCGTCTGGGCGAGGAACGACACGGCCGCGTAGTAGTCCTCCACCTCGGTGCACGCCTTCTCGGCGTCCCACACCACCCAGAACAGCACGGCGTCTACCGTGACGGGCACGAGGTCGGCCGTGAGCGTCTTCTCGGCATAGAAGGGCGTGGCGATGGTGCGCTGGTCCACGCGGATGGTGCCGTGCTCGATGACGGGGATGGTGAAGTACAAACCCGGCCCCACGACGCGGTTCAGCTTGCCGAACCGCAGCACCACCACCTTCTCCCAGCTCAGCGCGATGTGTGTGGACGACAGCACCAGCAGCGCCGCCAGCAGCATGGCAACGATCGCCTCGATTCCCACGCCTCCCGTCGCCGCAAACGCGATGCCCAGCACCGCGGCGCAGGTGGCGATGAACGTCGCGATGTTGAAGATGACCGCGCCGTTGCGCGACGATTTGCGCGGCACGTAGGACGTGGCCGCCCTGATCTCGGCATCCTTGTCGCGCACGTCGTAGGGGGCGTCCTTCACGAACCGCTCGCCTGCCCGTCGTCTCGCCATCGCACTCGCTCCTTATCCCGTAAGCCCGAACGTCGAAAGCCCGTACAGCGCTTCCGGCATCTGCGTCACATCGTATGCGCCCGCGCCGACGATGCACCAGCGCAGCGCGAACCCTCCCACCAGCAGCAGCGCCGCTATCCACAGAAGCTGCGTGCGGCTGTTCCCATGCGTGAGGAAGCGCTCCAGCACCAGCGGCACGGCCAGCCCGCACACCGCGAGCACGCCCCAGAACACGGGCGCCAGCTCGCCGAACGCGAGCGCCCGAGCAGCCGCGGCCGTCTCCTCGCCCGCGAACGCGAGCAGCACGAACGCAGCCAGGCAGCCAGCCTCGACGACCACGATACCGCCGTCAATCCGCGCGAGCCACACGAGCGGCCCGCGGTGCGGGTGCCGCGTCTCCACGAACGAGGCTGCCAGGAACGCCGTCGCGATGCCGCACGATGCCGACGACAGCACGAACAGCACCGGCACGAGCGGCGTGCGCCACAGCAGCACCGACGCGAGGCTTTCCAGCAGCACGCCGGTGTACGTCGCGGTCACCGCCGCCGACAGCGCGCCCGCCGCCGCAAGCGCCAGAACCGCCGCACGCGGCAGGCGCACGGTGTCCAGCAGCGCGCCCAACGAGAACGCCGCCGCACAGGCCAACGCCGCGACCAGCGCGAACGACCCCGCCGCCATGACCGACGGCGCAGGCGAGGCGAACAGGCCGAGCAGGCGGTCAGGGCGCCCCAGGTCGACCAGCAGGCACAGCATGCCCGTCGCCAGCGTCACCGTGCACATCGGCCATGCCCGGGCGAAGAACTCCTCCGGCATGGCCAGCGCGCGCCACCGCAGCACGCGGGCGCACTCGAGCACGCACAGGACGGCGAGGGCGCCCGCTCCCGTTCCTCCCAGGAAAAGATAGCTTGTCGTGAGCACGTTGAACACGCGCCGCCCCGCCCCTCGTCCTCGCCCGCAACTCCCCATTGTCGCAATGCAGCAATTCATTGGTATTATAGCACCGCTCGCGCAAAACGGACGGCAAAGGGGCGAGGGCTTGGCATGCTTCGACACACCGAGTCGAAGCATGCCGTCGTCATCCTGAACGCAGCGCCGAAGGTGCGGAGTCGAAGGATCCCGCGCAACGTCAGCTGGAAGTCTCACGGCTATCGCCGCACGGGATCCTTCGACTCGCTTCGCTCGCTCAGGATGGCAAGGGAGGAGCTTCCTAGTCGTCGGCGTCGATGCGGAACTCGCCGCTGGCCAGGCGCGCGTTGATGCTGGCGCTTCCGTCGCCGCTCGTGTACACGTTGCCGTTCTGCGAAAGTGAGAAGGAGCTGCTGAACCGACCAGACGCTTTCTCGATGCGAGCGGTGAAGCCGCTGCTCTCGGGAACGGCCACGCTCACCGAGCCGCTGGCGATATCCGCGTCGATTGTTTTCGGACACGCCTCCCGGCACACGATGCGCGTCTGGCCCGACGCGGTGCGCACGTCCACGCGGTCGGCGAAGCGGCCCTCGACGTCGAGCTGCCCGCTGGCCACGTCGACGCGCAGCTCGTCGGCTTGCAGGTGCTGCCCGTCCACATCGCCCGAGGCCAGCTTGAGCTTGAGCGTTTCGCAGCCCAGGCCGTTCACGTCGTAGTCGCCCGACGCGCCGTCGATCTCGACGGCGCCCAGGTTCTGGGCGTAGCTTTTCGGAATGCGCACCTGCAGGTCCTTGCGGCCCAGCGCGAAGCACGAGAACCAGGTGCCGTAGTCGATGGACAGCGTGTCGCCGTTCACGGACCAGCGCATCTGCTGCGCCTTCGTCATGCCGCGCGGCGCCGTCTCGACAAGCTCGATGGCGTCGCCCTCGTCCACGACGTCGATGTTCACCGCGCCGGAGGCCCACTTGACGCTGAGGTTCTTGACGCTGGCCGCGTCCACGTTCGCCGATCCCATTTCCGTTCCTCCCCGCATTCCGAAGCGCATGGCCGAGCATCCGCCGAATCCGATGGACCCCAGGATGAGCAAGCCGAGCGCGATGATGAGCGTGATTTTGACGTACGACGCCGTCGTGAGTTTCGTCATGATACGGCCCTTCCGCTAGCGTCGGTTCGCCCGATAGTTCGGGTCGTTTTCGATGATGTGGGCGATCCAATAGTACAGCGGGATGGTCAGGAAGACGAACCAGCCGGGATGCCACCACCCGAAGAGGAAGCCGCCCCCGAGGAACACGAGCACGCAAAGCACGGGGTACGGGAACGTCGACCAGGGGCCGCGCGGGCGGCGCAACTGGGCGTCGTAGGGCTCGGGGGCTTGCGGAGCGTAAGGCGCTTGCGGCTGCGCGGGTTGCGCAGGCTGCTGGGGCATGGGGGCCGCGCCGTAGTAGGGCTGCTGCACGGGCTGGGGCTGCGGTTGGGGCTGCGCCGGAGGGGCCTGGTGCGCCTGTTCGGCCGTCGCGCGAGCCTGCGCCGCGGCCACGGCCGCCTGCGCCGCGCGGACGGCGGCCTCGTTGGCGCGCACGGCGGCCTCCTGCGCCTGCGCCTCGGCGGTGGCGTCCTTGTCCTTTTCCTCGAACGCCACGTCGTCCACCACGTCGTCGTCGATGCGCAGCAGGTCGTCGAGGGACACACCGTACAGCTTCGCGAGCGCGATGAGGTTTCCCGTATCGGGCGACGACTCGGCGCGCTCCCACTTCGACACCGCCTGCCGCGACAGGCCGAGCCGTTCGGCCAGCTCCTCCTGGCTGTATCCTTGCTCGCGTCGCATGGCTGCTAAGCGCTGGGCAATCTCGACGTTCATGAACGATCCCTTCTTCGACGTTGGGGACATGGCGTCCGCTCCTTCTCGATTACCAGCCTACGGTTGCCCGGCACGTTGCACCAGCATGTCTGGTTATCATTTTACGCAACCGGCGGTTGCATACGCCTGCGAAGTGGGATTTCATGACATCGGTCATGCCGACTTTTATGCGGTCGTCCTTCGATGCGCTTGGCTGCGGCGAAGCGGCGGACGAATCCCCCGATACCGGCGTTCCAAAACGGCTGCGCGTTCGGACCTCGCGCATCGCCGTCTGCGCAACGCGCCGGCCCTCCCCGCGCGCTTCGACAAGCAACGGCTACCGGCCGGCGCCGATGCGTCCCGCATGTCCTATACTGGAACGATCGAGCCGAAGGAGGCGTCCATGGAAACCGGAAAGACCGATCGACGCGTGCAGTACACGAAGCGCGCCCTCACGAGCGCCCTCATCGACCTCATGCGCGAGAACCACATCTCGAAAATATCCGTGAAGGCGCTGTGCGCCGCCGCCGACGTGAACCGCAGTACGTTCTACGCCCATTTCCGCAACCAATACGACCTGCTGGCGTACATCGAAGCCGAGGCGCTCGAAGATCTCAAGGCGCGCCTCCTGGCCGACGGCGAGCCGCGCACGCGCAACGTGGAGAAGATCCTGGAATACGCCAAGGAGAACGCCGACGTGTTCCTCATGCTGCTGGACGAAAGCGAGGGCGGCTTCCAGCGGCAGATCATGGAGCTGGCGCATCTGGTGGACCTGCAAATGTCCGACCAGGATGCGGCGGTGGACGCCGACGATCTGGAGTACATGTACCTGTTCGCCGTATCGGGCGCTCTGGGCATGCTGTCGCACTGGCTGAAGAAGGGCACGCCGCAATCCCCCGCCGAGATGTCCGAGCTGCTGATGAGCATGATCCAGCACGGCGTGGAGGAGCGCGCCTGAAGCGAGCGAGCATCGGGCAACGGCGCCGCGCGCCCGCTGCGAAGTTGCGAGTCGTTTCGCCGACGCGCCCGCCTCGTTTCCGAGTTTCGCCCGAAGCACCCTCGCCAACCGGAGCGTCATCGTTCGCGAGACCGGATTGCACACGGATTTTCGGCCGCGGTTTCGCATTCTGGCAGAGAATCACGGTTTAGGCGCAAAATCAATGTCTCCCCTCCAACCAAAAGCCCAGATATCCAAAGAAGCACCAGGTCAGGTTTTTCGGCAGCCAACACAGACGCAGGAATCGCGATGCAGTTGCGCCCAAACCGTGATTCTCTGCCAGATTATGTTACGATGACCTGATGGATATACTTATCGGATACGAATCGGCGCTCGACCACTGGAGAACGGTGGGGCCGAATTACTTGCGCGGCTACGATGCGCGGCAAGCGGCAACAAGACGTGCGCGACGTGCGCTCGCTTCAAGCGAGCGACCGACCCTTTCCGAGGGAAATCGGCGTCCTGCCGGATGCACCCTGCCCCTGTGCACGCTGGTGGGCAGCGTCGACGTCCGGACGAGAACGCCTGCCGTGCTCAGCAGCTTTTGCTCCGTCCTCCCCGAGAGGTCGTTCGTCGACGCGGGCGAGGGCTTTTTGATGAGCACGCCGGAGTTCTGCTTCTTGCAGATGGCGAACCGGCTGTCGCTCGCACGGCTCATAATGCTGGGATACGAGTTGTGCGGAACGTACGTCCTGGTAGACAAGGGGCCGGCACCGCGTCGCGACGCGCCGCTGACGACGGTCGCCAAGCTGCGGACGTTCGTCGAAGGCGCCTCGAACGCTCGCGGGAGGAAGAAGGCGCTGCGGGCTTTGCACTACGTGTTGGACCGATCGGCCTCGCCGATGGAGTCTGCGCTGGCCATGCTGCTGTGCCTGCCGTACGGCCTGGGCGGGTACGGATTACCCGAACCGCGACTTAACTACCGCGTCGACGTGCCGCCCAGCTTCCGCGCCATGGCCGACCGGAAGCACTGCGTATGCGACCTGTGCTGGCCCGAATCGAAGCTGGCCGCGGAGTACGACAGCGAGCTGCACCATGTCGACCCCGAACGGCGGGAAAGCGATGCGCGACGGCGCAGCACCCTTATCACGCTCGGCTTCACCGTGGTCACCGTGTCGAAGGGGCAGGTCATGGACAGCGGGGCGTTCAACCGGCTGGCGCATCAGCTGGCGAAGCGCCTGGGAAAACGCCTGCGCTACGTCGACCCGGGCTACACGCGCGCGCACCTCGAGCTGCGCGCCGAGTTGTTCGAGGCGATCGGGATACGCGAGAGGTGACGAACGGGGGCGCCGACACCCCCGTTCGCGCTACCCCTGGAACAGGGCGAGGAAGCGGTCCCAGATGGTTTGCTCTTGCTCGGGCTCTTCCGGCTCGGGCGCTTCAGGCTGCTCGATGGCGGCCGTGGTCATGACGAACTGCACGGCTTCCACGTTGGCGTTCTGCGGCGACACGAACGACACCGGGTCGAACTTCGGGAAGTCGAACTCGGCAGTCATGTCGGCGATCTGCCGCTTCATGGTTTCGGGCAGCGTGATGGTGGACGCGTTGAGCTGGTTCATGCCGCTGCTGAGCTCGCCCGCCCCGCCGGCCAGCTGGCCCGCGCCGCCGGCAAGCTGGTTCGCGCCGGACTCGAGCTGACCGTAGTTCTCGGCAAGCGCCGACAGGCCCGACGCGTACTGTGCGAGACCTTCGTGGAACCGACCGTACTCGCCAGACAGCTGCGCGATGCCGTCGACGAGCTGGGAGAGCTGGTCGAGCTGGCCGCCGCCCACGGCCGTTTCGAGCGCGGACGCCATGGAGCGGAGAGCGGCTTCTTGCTGGGCGAGGGCACCGCCGCTTTGCGCATCGGCCGCCAACGCGCCCAACAGCTGGTCGGCGCCGGAGAAGGCGTCCTTCGTCGCGGCGTACGTGCCCTTGACGGTTTGGGCAGCCTGGTAGTTCGCGAGGAGCTGATTCACCGTGACGAGGTCGTCGGGGTTCTGCGACGTGCTTGCAAGGGCCATCAAGCTTCCGATCTGCTCTTCTGTCAACGTGCCGGCGGGAATGCCTTCGATGGCGCCCTCGAGCGCCGGGAGCGCCTGCGCGTAGCCCTGCTGGACGCGAACGACCTGTTGACGCAGCTCCGCAAGCCCGTCCGCGAGCGCGTTCAGCCCGCCCGGCAGCTGCCTCAGCTGGTCGAGCTGCGACAAATCAGCACCCTGCAAACCGCTCGCGACAGCCGACAGCGCAGCGTTGATCTGGCTCGACGCGCTCACCAACTGGCCGGACGAGCCGTTGAGCCTGTTCAACCCCTGACCGAACGCCGCAGCGCCCGACGACAGATCCTGTGCGCCGCCGGTCAGCTCGTCTACGCCCGAGGCGAGCGACGACGTGCCCTCCGCCAGCGCGCCGACCGCGTCCGATAGGTTCGTCATGCCGCTGACCATGCTTGAGGTGTCGGGCATCTCGACGACCGACGAGTACGGCAGCGCGGCGATCTGCGCGCCCGGCATCTTGAAGTTCCGCACCTTGGCCGTGAGCGTGAAATCGGCATCCTGACCGGGCAGGACGGTGAAGGCAGCTGTAGCGTCTTCGCCGGATTGCGCGATGGTGGCTCCCTCGCCCTCCACGTCGGAGGCGACGTCGCCCGGCAGCGTGAACGTGATCTGCAGCATGAAGCTGTCGTAGAACGCGGGATCGATGGCCTCGTTGCGCGCGGTGGTCACATGGACGGCCAAGTTGCCCGAAGCGCCGGCCAGCTGGTCGGCCTCCACCTTCTTACCGTCCAGTTCGTAGGACAGCGACACATTCCACGGCAATGCGGCGTTTGCGGCGTCTCCCTGGTAGTACAGCGTGCCCTCTTCGGCCTCGAACGTGGTGGCGTCGCCGATGCGCGCCAGCTCGGTCTCGTTCGTGAGGTTCTGCACGGACGTGTAGTCGCCGTGGTCGACGACGGTGCCCGGCACCTCCACGTCGAAGCGGTTGACCACGTACACCGCTTTCGGCGCGCCGCTCGCCGCCAAGGTCGCGTACACCACTTCGGACTTCTCGTACGTCGCCGCGGACGAGGCGGAAGCGGCAGATGCAGAGGAAGAGCTCGCCGCATCGCCCTCGGCCAGCGCGAGCGCGCTCGGCACGCAGGCGACGGACAGCGTCACGGTGAGCAGCGCGACGACGCAGGTGCGCAGACAAGGGTGCTTTTTCATGATTCGTCTCCTTCGGACGCGGGGAGCGGGGCGGGTTCGGATCCCTCGGCCGCTACGGGAGATGCGGCGTCGACAACCTCAGACGCTGCGGGCACCGCGGGCTCGGCAGCCGCGACAGGCGCGAAGTTCGCATGCCAGGTGGTGCGCCGGATAACGCGATCAAGCAGCACGAGCAGCGCCGGCAGGAAGCACGTGACCAGCGTCAGCGACAGCAGCGCTCCGCGGGCGAGCAGGAAGCCCAGGCTGGACACCGCCGACATGCTGGACGAGAATCCCAGCGCGAAGCCCGCAGTAGCCAGGATGCCGGCCGACACGAGCAGCGACGGGAACGTTTCGCCCAGCGCAAGGTGCGCGGCCTTGCGCGCCGGGACGCGTCGACGGTGACGCAGGTAATGCGTGGTCAGCAGGATGCCGTAGTCGATGGTGGCGCCCAGCTGCACCGTGTTGATGACGAGGTAGCCGATGAAGTTCACCGACTCGCCCATGAAGTACGGGATAGACAGGTTGATCCAGATGCCCGACTCGATGGTGAGCAGCAGCACGAGCGGCAGCGTGAGCGAGCGGAACGTCACCAGCAACACGATGAGGATGGCGATGATGGCTACGGCGCTGACCACCACGTTGTCCACCGCCACGATGTTCTTCATGTCGTAGAGATTCGCGGACTGGCCGGCGGTGTAGTACGTGTCGTAATGGCGCGCAGCCGCCTGCTGCACGGCTTCCACCGTGGAGAACGCCTCGTCGCTTTCCACATCGGTGCTGGTGTAGGCGATGATGCGCGCGTAGTTCGGCGAATAGAACTGGTCGATCACGCTCTGGTCGAGGAAGCCCTGCGGGATGGCGGCGCCCACGGTGGACGCGTACGAGATGACGCCCGTTACATGATCGACCTCGGCCAGGTCGCGCGAAAGCGCAGCCTCGGCGGCCACGTCACCGCGCGGCACCAGCACCACCACGGCGTTCTGCTGGCCGAACTCGTCTTGGATCATAAGCGTGTCGGCGCCGGCGCGCAGGTTCGGGTCGGGCTCGCTGTTCTGGTAGGTGAACACGGTGTGGCTCTGACCCAAAAACGCGGGAACGACGAGCGCCAACACGAGGACGAGAGCCGGGACGCGCACCTTCGACAGCACCTTGCCCACGTTCTTGAACGAGGGCATGAGCAGCCGATGCCGCGTCTTGTCGATGAGCTTGTACAGCGAAAGCGTGACCGCCGGCAGGAACACCATGACGGTGAAGAAGCTGAACACGATGCCCTTCACCAGGTTGATGCCAAGATCGGCGCCGATTTGGAACTGCATGAACGCAAGAGCGGCGAAACCGAACAGCGTGGTGACGGCGCTGGCGGCGATGGTGGACAGCGACCTGCGCATAGCCAAGGCCATGGCACGCTCCACGTTCGGCGTGCGCTGACGCTCGGCCGCGAACGCGTGCAGCAGGAAGATGGCGTAGTCCAGCGACACCGCCAATTGCAGGATGGGGCTCACCGAGAACGTGATGAACGAAACCTGCCCCAGCACGATGTTCGTACCCATGTTGATGAGAATGGAAACGCCGATGGCGGCGATGAACAGCAGAGGCTCGATCCACGACGTGGTGGACAGCACGAGCAACAGGATGATGACGGGCACGAGGATGAGCGCCGCGCCGCCGGCCTCCTTCGACGTGCTGGCCGTGGTCTGCGCGGTATCGGCGGCCTCGCCCGACACGGCGTTGCCCGAGCCCGCCTCGTCCACGAGGGCGCGCAGCGCGGGGACGGCCGTGCTTTCGGAGCCTTCGGCCACGGTGACCTGGAACAGCGCATCGCCATCGCGATAGTACGTCTCGACGGTGGAGGCGTCGGCCATCTCGAGGGGCACGGTGACGTCGACGACGCCGTCGAGCCACATGACGCCCTCGACGCCTTCCACTTCGGCGATCTTATGCTTGAGCGCAAGCGCCTGGGCAATGCCCACGTCGTGGACGAGCACATTGGCGTTGGGGACGGCCTGGGCGAACTCGTCGTTCATGATGGAGACGGCCGTGGTGGATTGCGCTTCGTCGGGCAGGTAGTCCACCATGTCGTAGTTGACTCCCACGAACGGGATCATCGCGGCACACACGACGGCGACGGTCAAAAACGCCGCCACGACGGCTTTGCGTCGCGCGATGATGCCGTCGATGATGCGATCCATACCCGCCCGCCTGTCCGCTTCGCCTGCGCGTATACGCGCGCTTGGTTACCCTACATCATGCATGATAACCAACACCGTGTAGCGAAACAACCAACAAGGGATGCCAGAACTGCCCGTAACCCGACACACGGTTGACCAAGTGTCGGAGATTCACGAAACCGTCACCTTCGAGTATGCCGTCCGGTTACCGGCCCGCTCCGTCGCGGAGAGCTTTGAGCTTGGCGAGGGTGACGGGGTCGATGCGGGAGGCCACCGTATTCTTCTGAGCCACCTTCGGGGTTTCGTCGAGGCGCGCCTCCTCGTAGTACATCCCCACCTCGCGCGAGAAGCCGTCGGCACTCATGCGGTCCACCCCGAAGCCGAACGTGGTGTCCTGGATGGTGGCGTCGCTGGTAACCACGAGGGTTTCCACCTGGCGCTCGCGCGCGTCGTGAGCCAGCTTCTCGATGACCTTGTCGGCCGACTGGCCCGCCGGCGAGAACACGATGCGCACGCCGCCGACGGTTTCCGCCTCGCCGTCCGAGAACGCGTTCTTCGCGCCATCGAACACGATGACGGCCTTGTAGTCGCCTCCGGCGTAGTTCACCACGTCGTTGATGAGCATCTCGCGCGCGGCGTTGAACGTGTCGTCGGTGTAGTCCTCATCGGGCGCGTTGCGGTAGCGGCTGCCGGAGCGCAGCACGTTGTATCCATCAACGATCAGGAGTTTCTTACGTTGCTTGGCCATGATCCACCTACGTCAACCTGCGCGTCCGCCGTTGTCCTACTGGTTCTGGCGAAGCCACTCGTACATGCAGGCGGTGGCGGCTTGCGCCACGTTGAGGGACGCCACTTCGCCCTCGATGGGCAGCTTCACCAGGAAGTCGCAGTGCTCCATCACGAGGCGCGAGATGCCCTCCTGCTCGTTGCCCATCACCAGTGCGATCTTGCCCTTGAGGTTCGACTTCCAGATGAGGTCCTTCGCATGCTCGGTGGCCCCGGCGATCCAGAAGCCCTCCTCCTTGAGGCGGCTCATGGTCTGCACGAGGTTCGACACCTGAGCCACGGGCACGTGCGCGATGGCGCCGGCCGAGCTCTTGTACGTGGACGCCTCCACGTGCGCGCTGCGCTTGTTGGGGATCACGATGCCGCACGCGCCCACCGCTTCGGCGCTGCGCGACACGGCGCCCAGGTTGCCCGCGTCGGTGATGTGGTCGAGGATGATCACGAGCGCGCGGCCGTCGTGCTGCTCGGCCGACTTGCCCGCCGCGTCGATCACGTCGCCGATGCCCACGTACGGGAACGGCGCGGCCTTCGCCATGACGCCCTGGTGGCTGCCGCGGTCGGACTTGCCGTCCAGCACCTTGCGCGGCACCATCTCCACGGTGGCGCCGGCGCGCTTCGCCTTGCGCAGGATGTCCTCGATGAGGCCATCGCGCTGCACGTTGTCGGCCATGAGAATGCTCTTAATGGGCACGCCCGTGCGCAGCGCCTCGATGACGGGGCGCTTGCCCTCGATGAAATCAGCCATGTTCCACGATCCTTCGTATTCTTCCGCGTCGATCCTGGCATGGCATCGCACGGCACATTGTTAATTCGGACAGTATGGCAGATAGGAACGCGCCCGGGGAAGCCCCCGCGCGCATCTTCAGCGTATCGCCACGTGAAGGAGGGAGCGCGAGCGCCACACGGCTTCGAACACGTTGCCTCAGTCGCGTTTCTCGTGGTTGCGGCGCCAGCGGCCGCGGCGGCGACGCTCCTTCTGCGCCACGGTGGCATCGCCGCCGTGCAGGAACACACCGGACACGACGCGCCGCACCTTGCCCACGCCGCGCGCCACATGGGGGGTGAGGTCGGCCTCGTTGCTGGTCTTCCAGTCGAAGTACACGCTCCAATAGCGCAGGAACACGACGACGAACACGCAGGCCACACCCGCAAGCGGCAACGGGCTTCCCGCATAGGCCAGGGCCACGAACGCGAACGATCCGCCGAGGCCTGCCACCGCGTAGAAGTTCGACTGCTGGAAAATGCCGGGCGTCTCCCCCACGCAGATGTCGCGCACCGCGCCGCCGCCCACCGCCGTGATGGCGCCGAGGATGACCGACAACACGAAACCCTGCTCGAGCGAGAACGCCTTGCTGGCGCCGGCCAGCGCGAACAATCCCACCGACAGCGCGTCGGCGAAGAACACCGTGGCATCGAGATGGCGGAACAGCCCGCGGAAGTAGAACACGAACGCGCAGATGGCGATGCAGATGAGGATGAGATCGGGGTGCGAGGTGAAGTACACCCCGTGGGTCTGCAGCAGCATGTCGCGGATGATGCCGCCACCGTACCCGGTGACCAAGCCCAGCACCACCGTGCCGATGATGTCGAGCTTGCGGTCGCACGCGAACAGAGCGCCCGTCAACACGCCAACGACGACGGAGAAATAATCGATGCTCCACGGCACCGTGAGCACCTGCGAATCGGAGAACGCTTGCTGCAGAAATGTGGTGTCCATACGCCCCTTTCGGAATCTGCGCTTATGAAACCACACCTGCAGGTTTTGCGCTAGGGCGAATGTTCGACGCATGTCGCAACAGGATGCTCACACATGTTGACCGAACTGGTATGATACTACCCAAACGCTATCGGGTCGCGTTCGCGCGCCCGCGCACCGTATGGAGGGATCCACTTTGAACAAGAAGATCATTGCGACCGCCGCCTGCGCGGTTCTTGCGCTCGCGCTGACCGGATGCGGCTCGAAGGCCGAAGAACCGAACCTGCCGAACCCGAACGCCAGCGCGTCGAACAGCGGCTACACCGTTACCGACGCGTCCAAACTCAAGTCGCTTTCGGTTGGCGAATCGGCCGTGTGGCGCGACTACGAAGTGGCCGTGAAGTCGATCGATCGCGCAAACGACCAGCTCAATGTTCAGATCGAGGTCAAGGCGCATTCGAGCGCGCAAGAGCTTTCCACCGAATGCCTTCTTTCGTTCGGCATGCCTCCCGTCAGCTCGACGTTCGCAAACAACACCATCTCGGTGCCCGCGGGAGAGACGGCCTCCGGCACGCTCACGTTCGACGACCGCTACTCCTCGCAGCGTTTGTTCTGGAACGACGGCGCCACCGAAGCTACCTGGCTGCTCGATCAAACCCCGGTAACCGCAGAGCCGGAGCCGCAGCCCGAGCCCCCGGCAGAGCCCGCAACGCCCGAGCCCGCCGAGGATCCGCAGGCCAAGGCCGTCGCCGCCGTGGAAGCGGCACTGCCGGGGCTCATCGCCGACAACACGTACTACACGTACCAGAGCTTCGACCCCACCACGGCGAGCGTCACGCCGACGGAGGGCGGCTATCAGTACGCCAACGACGTTTCGATCCTCGACGGCGAAGGCAATGCGACCGTGACGAACGTGCTGCTCGTTTGCGATGCCGACGGCAACGTGACGTCGATGACCATCGACGGAGCGCTGCTTTTCTAAGACGCTTCGCCCGTCATCCTGAGCGCAGGCGGCGGACGGCTACAGCGCCACGCCTTTCTTCGGCATACTGAGGGCATCTACATCGATGCCCTCGATTCCCAACAGGGCGATCTTCTTGTCCAGGCCGCCGGCGTAGCCGGTGAGACTGCCGGTCGACCCCACCACGCGATGGCACGGCAGGATGATGGAGATGGGGTTGCGGCCGACGGCGCTGCCCACGGCGCGCGCCGACGTACGAGCTCCCGTCTGCTCTTCGATGCGACGCGCGATCCAGCCGTACGTGGTCAGCTGGCCGTACGGGATCTCGGCGAGCAGCGCCCACACACGCTGCTGGAACGCGGTGCCGCGCGGGTTCACGGGCGGAAGCGCGCCGGGGTCGTCGCCTGCGAAGTAGCGTTCGAGCCATGCGCGCGCCTCGACGAGTACCGGCAGCTCGGGACGATCCTCGGCAGCTTCGAGCGTCGCTTCGAAGTGCTTCTGCCCCTCAAGCCACAACCCGACGATCGCCTCACCGTCGCTGGCGACGGTGACCGAACCCACGGGCGAATCGATCGTTGCAAGGTAATCCATGCGAGCCTCCTACACGCGCAGCGCTTCGGCATGCCAGGCGAGCAGAGCTCGAGCCAACCCCGCAAGCGAGACGAAGTAGCCGTCGGGTGCCGCCTCGGCGATGCTCGCGCGGAACGCGTCGACCCAGCTGAGCGGATGCTTCTCGATGAAGTCCGCCACGGATTCGAGCACGGGGGCATCGGCGGCGTCCACGTCTGCGCGGGCGCACAGCGACGAGAGGTACAAGAGCTCGATGCCCAGGTGGTCTTCGTACTGGTTGTTGACGTTCCGCACTTCAAGCCCCGCTTCACGCAGCAACTCGCGCATCTCGAACGTGGCCTGACCGAACCCCACCGTCACGTTTTCGCCGCGGTACATCGTCTCCCATGGAGCAGCCGCGGGCGACGGCGGGCCCACGAACAGCTTCGTGTATTCGACGGCCGCGCGCTGAGGCTCGTCTTCGCCTGCTTCCGCGCGCTGGACGGCTCCTTCGGCATAGCGCGCGCATGCCGCGACGGCCTCCGCCACGGCCTCGTCGTCGAACGAGGGAAACGCTTCCCAAAACGCCGGATCCAACCCCACCGTCGACGTCATCGTCATCGGCTTGAGCAGCGAGTTGCCGATGAACGCATAGGCTTCGGACAGGGTCTTCCAGGGAATCTCCTTGGCCATGGCGAAAAGCTCCTTTCAGCGCAGGACGCGCAACGTGAACCAAGATGATGCATAGCATACCGCACCCGAGCCGGGATCCCTGCGCCGCGGGAGGGAAAGCGCCGCCAAGGATCACCGGACGGGAGACGCGGTTGGGACGGCTAAGCCGCCTCGCCCGCCGGGCGCTCGACGGCAGCGGCCTCGGCATCGCGCGGCGCCGCGCGTCCCGGCAGCAGCTTCTGCGCGAGAACGAGGAACGCAAGTGCGCCGAGGGACACCACGCCGATGACCACGACGATCTCCACCCAGGTGGGAGCGTACGTCCCCGTGAGCGCCCACATGCTCGAGCCGCCCTGCTGGGCCGCCGCGGTGCCAAGCGAGACGCCCGGCGCGCCCGCCACGTTGAACCCGACGAAGGAGGTGAGCAGCAGCCACACGCGCTTGAAGAACACGCCGGCCACCACGCACACGCTGGCCACGGCCACCAAGCCCATCCGCACGCGGTTCTTCGCGAACACGAGGATGCAGAACGGGATGAGGATGCCCACGACGATCTCGAACCAGAAGAACGGGGCAGTTGCGCCCGTCGCCATGATGGCGAGCGTCTCGGCGCCGGCGGCGCCCGGGTACGCCATAGTCAGCGCCTCGCAGCCCACGAGGAACCCGTCGACGGCGACGCACACGGCCAGCAGGCCGGCCAGGTTCGACAGCAGCTTCTTGTCGGTGGCGAAACGGCCGGACTTGTTGAGACCCATGAGCGAGAGCAGCAGCAGGGCCAGGCCGGAGTCCATGGCTGATACCACGAACAGCGGCGCCATGATTGCCGAGTACCAGCCTTCGCGCGCCATTTCCAGGCCGAAGATCCACGCCGTCACCGAATGCACGAGGATGGCGACAGGCAGGGCGAAGCGCGACACGACGGCCACCTTGGCCTGCGCGCCCGGCTTCTTCGACTTCATGAAGTACAGGTACACGACGTTGATGACCAGGTACAACGTGATGACGCAGATATCCCAGAACAGAGGAGACATCGGGTTCGGCCCCGTGAGGATGCGCCACACGCGCCCGATGCCGCCGAGGTCGATCAGCACGAACATGCCGGCGCAGCAAATGCACACCGTGGACAGGACGACAGCGGGAAGCGCCACCTTCTTGTACTCGGCCACATGGAACACGCTGGCCGACGAAGCCACGATGAGGCCGCCGGCCGACAGGCCCACGAAGAACATGAAGCACGTGATGTAGAGACCCCACGACGTGGAGTTGCTCATGCCGGTGACGCCCAGGCCGTTGACCAGCTGGTAGATCCAGGCGGCGACGCCGGCCACGGTCAGCGCTGCGAGCACGCCCGCGGTCGCTTTGAACGTTGTCGAGGTTTTCATGGTTCGCACCTCCTCCTTAGTTGAAGTAACGGACTTGCGGGCGGGTTCCCTGCTCTTCGAGAAGGACGCCGGCCTTGCGCTCGCGGACGACGCGGAGATCTCGCTGTCCGGATCGTCGAGGTCGCCGAACGTGCGAGCCTTGGAAAGGCAGCATCGCACGCACATCGGCTCGTCGCCGCGGTCGGTGCGCTCCTTGCAGAGCGAGCACTTCTCCACTACGCCCTTGCCGCGCACGGGCACGTCCTTGTCGCCGTAGTTGAAGTCAGGATCGCGCACCGGCTCGTTCCAGTTGAACACGCGTGCGTTGTACGGACAGGCCGCCATGCACATGCGGCATCCGATGCACTTCTCGTAGTCGATCTCGACGCGTCCCTTGTCGTCCTTGTACGTGGCGCCCGTCGGGCACACGCGCAGGCACGCGGGATTCTCGCAATGCTGGCAAGCTATCGGCAGATGCGAACGCGAGATACTAGGATACGTTCCCTGCACGCCCACCTCAAACTCACAGTTTTCGTTGAGCACGCGATTCCATGTCATGCCCATAGGTACGTTGTTCTGCATCTTGCACGCCATGGCGCATGTGTTGCATCCCGTGCAGCGGCTCAAATCGATGGCGATGGCCAACCGAGTCATCTAAATCACCTACGCTTTCTTCACTTCGATAAGCGTGGCATTGAAAGGAGTGACCCTCCCTTTGGCGAGCGCTCTTCCGCGAGGATTTGCGGCATCGTTGGTCACATTCTGCAGGTTTCCAGAAACCATATACTTATCCCAGATGCCTTCGATGATAACCGCCGTTCCCGGACGTACGGCTTCGGTGGCGACGCATGCGCATTGAAACGATCCTCGCTCGTTGAACGCTTCGATCACGTCACCCGACTCCAATCCACGCGCCTCCATGTCGATGGGATTCATTTCCAACGTCGGCTCGTAGTATTGGCGCAACCACGAAGCATCCATGAAGTTCTGATGGATGAAGTATTTCGATCGACGTTGCGTCATAACGAGAGGATACGCATCCCGCAGCGGATTGCCTTCGTATGCCTCATGCGGCGCTTCGTACTGGGGCAAGGCCTGTCCATATTCGACCAGGTCCTCGTAATACAAATCGATCCTCCCCGACGTTGTTTTGTAGGTCTGATTACTGTAACTGCGCGCGATTTCCGGTTGGTTCTTCAAGGCGACCACGCCGTTTCCTGCTACTACCTCGTCGAGCGTTATACCGGCGACGGCCTTGTCGGTCGCATTGTCCAATTGAAAACGCGCAAGCTCCTCCTGGCTCTTCGGAAGCGCATCCCCGTATCCCAATCGCTTCGCCATCTCTCGATCGATCCAAAAGTCCGTTTTGCTCTCAAACAGAGGATCGAGCACTTTTTGCTGCAAGAGCACATGTCCGCGTAAGGCTCGAAGAAAACCAATCTCCTCGTCGACCTCGAAATGGGAGCACACCGGAAGAACGATATCCGCCCAATCCACCGATGGCGTATGCCATATATCTTGAACTACGACGAAATCAAGCCCCTTCGCCCATTCGTTTGTCCGGTTCTGATTACCCGCAATCTGCTGGAACGCGCCGTTCTGCACCCACATGAATCGGATACCGCTTTCCTCGTCGCGATAGTCGACGCTCGCTTTAGGCGCCGAAGCGACTTTGCACTCGGATGGCAACGGCCAGGAAGCAAGCTTGCCCGCTCCAAAAATCTTCTGGTAAGCGTTTACGTACGCTCCCGCCCCCCAACCGGGGATGTCAGTTCCGAACGAACCGACGAGCGTAGCCAGCAATACCGCCGCATGACCAGCGACATCCGCGTTGTAAAACTTCTCTCCACCGCCAAAGCCGAACGAGAGAATCGAAGGACCGCAGTTTGCATACTTATCGGTGATTTCAACAAGCACGTCTTCGTCAATGCCCGTCATTTCAGCAGCCCAGGAAAGCGAGTATTGCTTTTGGGTTTCTTTCAACAGTTTGAACACCGTTGCATACGCTTCACCGTCAATGGTGGTTTCAAAATCAAGGGCAGGGCTTATCCCGTCGGCATCGTAGGGACTCAAACCCGAAGCGTTCTCATCCCACACCAAAAAAGGATTCTCGGATCCCGCTTGCTTAATATCGTCGACAGGGTCTTTTCTCAGAAGGGAACCATCCGAACGCTTCACCATAAAAGGCATGCTTGTATAGGCTTTCAGATACGGAGCGTTGTACCACCCTTTATCAAGGATCAGCGAAATCATCCCTAGGTAAAGCGCCGGATCTGTTCCTGCAATCATGGGGATCCATCGCGAACTCTTCTCCGCAGTCGTGCAAAAGTTTGGATCGATCGTGATGATCTCCGCCCCGGCTTCTTTCGCCTCAAAGAAATACCGCGCAGTCACCATGCAGGTCTCGAGCATGTTGCATCCGACATTCAGGATGGTCTTGGCATTCTTCCAATCGCTCACCTCATTCGAAGAGGCTCCTTGCTGGCCAGCTTCGGCAAGCGCCGGTGAAAACCCGTTGCCCATGCCTATGTCAATTCCGCGATGCGGTTTTTCTTGGCCTTTGAGCAGCTTGGGGAGAAACGTGGTCAACGAGTCAACGGCCGTCTGAATGGCTATAGCTTGTGCGCCGTATTTCTCTTGGGTTTCTTTCACTTTCTCAGCGATAGCGTCCAAAGCTTCATCCCAGGTGATCTCGACGAATTCTCCCGATCCGCGCTCGCCAACGCGCTTGAGAGGAACCTGAAGTCGCTCTTCGCTGTATGTATGCTGAATCTCAGAGATGCCTTTCAGACAAATTGTCTCATTACGTTTGTCAGGCCAATCATTCGGCTCGATCAAGACCAGACGCCCATCACGAACCGTGCATTTGAGATGGCAGTTACATTGACAGTGACGATAATGGAACGTATATCCGACCCGCTCCCCCGCCTCGGCGTGGGCTTGGGCTGGTGCGAGCCAAGTGTCGGTTGCGATCATGTTGGCCGCGCCTGCGAGGCCGAGCGCCCCCGCAGCAGCGCCGGTCGCCTTTAGAAAGCTCCTGCGCGTGAGCCCGCTGTTCGGGCTGCTTGTTCCTGACATGTCTCCTCCTCAAAGATGTCGTCAGGATATCCCCGTTCCGTCGACTGTGGTCTTCATACCTCCAGCCGGCAAAACCTCATACGAGGATACCCCCGTTCCTCGTGAGAATTGGCCAAATTCCACTGCGCCCACTATACGAAATTATCCTATGACAATCAATGATTGTCATAGGATAATTTTTGCTTGTCATTATACTATTTTGTGAATACTTTTTCGTGATTCCGCAGGTCATCTTCTTACTTTGTCGGCTTGAAACCGAAAGGGCGGCGAAGAATGCGCCACGCATGCCGGGGAATCGTCGAGACAGAAGCCCCGAATACCCGTCCGATGGACATCGCCCGGAAAACCCCTCGCCCAAGCGCCGCCTCAGACATCGGCCACCCTTTCGTGCAGCGGACGGAAGCCAAAACGGCAAAAAAGCATCAAATTCGGAAGAAGTCGCGTAGGCCGAGCAAGCACAGCGCGCACGACATCGCATAAGAGCGCTCTGCAAACAGGCAATATGCTGTATGAGCATGCCCGCCCCACCAGCCGCCCGCTGCGAAACTTCCGAATTCGATGACCTTTTGCCACCAACGGCGCATCGAGCGTGCAGCGGGCGGGCGCGGGAAGCGCGATTCGCGGCGCGAGCAAGAGGCGAAACTCGAAGCGCAATCAGGATCGAGGCCCCAAGCGGCCGACCAGAACGACCAAGCTCAACGCTCGTCGCCTTGGGCCATCACAAGCCCGACCCCTTCCCCAGCACATCCTTCGCCGCGTCGCCCAGCACGTCGCCGAAGCCTTCGCTGAAGCTGCTGGGCACCACCACCGTGCCACCCGTTTCGCGCACGCTCTCGTACAAGAGGTGCATCGCACGCAGGCGCAGCGCGGCGTCGTTCTTCGCATAGGTGTCGCCCATGTCGTCCATCATCTCGCAGATGTCCTGCTCGGCTTCCATGAGGATGATGCGGGCCTTCTTGCGCTGCTCGGCCTGGGCCTCCAGCGACATGACGTCCTGCAATTCCTTCGGCAGCAGGATGTCGCGTATCTCCACCGACAGCACGGTTATACCCCACGGCGCCACCTTCTCCTCCAGCACGCGCTTGAGCTCGCGATCCAGCTGCTCGCGGCGGATGGCCACCTCGGCCACGCTCGCGCGCCCGATGGCATCGCGCAGCGCCGTCTGGGCCGCCAGCTCCACGGCACGCGTGAAGTCGCCCACCTCGATGCACGCCGCTTTCGCATCCCACACGTGCCAGAACAGCACGGCGTTCACGTCGAGCGGCACGAGGTCGGCGGTGAGGGTTTCCTCGGCGCCGAAGGTGGTGGCGCGCACGCGGGTGTCCACGCGCATGGTGTTCTGCTCGATGACGGGGAACGTCCAGAACAGACCCGGGCCCGACACGCGGTTGAACGTGCCGAAGCGCAGTACGACCACCTTCTCCCATTGCTGCGCGATGTGCACGGCCGCCGTGGCCAGAAGCGCGCAGACGAGCGCCGTCGAGATGGCTGCGACGCCGATGCCGGCGATTGCCCACCAGGCGCCCAGCGCAAGGCCGAACGCCAGCAGGAACACCACCGCCGAGAACAGCAGCACGCCCGTGCTCGACGCGCGCTCGCCTACGATCTCCGTGCTCGCCTCGGGGACAACGTGCAGTCCGCGGCGCGACGATGCGGCAGACGGCACGCCGCCCTGCCCGCCTGGCATATCCCCTTCGTTTCGCCTGGTCTTCACCCGCATCACGCTCCCGTCCGCGCCTTGCGCGCCGTCGTTCCCACGTCGACCGGCACGATCCGCCCCGTCCCCTCGACCCGCTCGAGCGGGGGTTCGAGGCCCTCGTCCTTCTTGATCTGCTTGATCTTCTTGATCATGCACTTCTGCACGTCGTCCAACGACAATCCGAGGTCGCGGCAGGCCGCCACGCAGTCGCTCATGATGCCGTCGACGTCTTTCGTGTACTCCTCGTCCATCTCGGCGTCGAGGTCGCGTACGAACACGCCGCGCCCGCGCGTCGATTCCAGGTAGCCGTCGGAAACGAGGCTGAGGTACGCCTTGTTCACCGTGTTGTAGTTGATGGAAATCTCCGAGGCCAGGCCGCGCACGGTGGGCAGCTGGTCGCCCGGCTTGAAGTACCCCGAGTTGATCAGGTAGATGAGCCGCTGACGCAGCTGCACCCACAACGGCACATCGGTGGTCGAATCCACTTCGAACGGAAACATGTCACATCACTCCCATCGAGCTGAGCACCGGGTGGGCACCAGCTGCAACAACGCAGAACCGCATGACAAACCCGCCGACCAGCACGCATGCGGAGGCGAACAGAACGACGCCCGGCAATGGGCGGCGCCGCAGCGCGAGCACGATGTCCAGCGCGAACGGCACCGCCAGGCCGAGTACGACGAAGCAGCCCCAGAACAACTGCGCGTTCCGGCCCGCCACCAGCTCCCGCACCGATTGCGCCGCGGCGAGCTCGGTGCCGTTCGACAGCGGCGCGCCTGCCTGCGAAGCCGCGTATACGAACACCGCGACGATGGCCGCCTCGACCACGATGACCGCGGCATCGACGGCCGCCAAGCGCCCGAGCACGGCGCCGAACGCCGATGCCGCGCCCGTGATCTGAGCAAGCGCAAGCGCGCACGCGATGCCGCACGACAGCGACGACGCCGCGAACAGCGCCGGCAGCCACGGCGTGGCCCACAAGGGCACCGCGCCGAGGCTCTGCAGCAAAAGGCCGGTGTACACCATGACCACGAGGGACGCAAGCCCGGCGACCACATGAACGACGCGTACGAGGGCGACGTTCCAGACGCCGACGCCGAGCCATGCGAGGCCGAGCGCCGCCGCGAGCGCCAGGCAGGCTGCGAGCGCCCACGAGCCCACGGCCAGGTACGATGCCGTCGGGTGCACGAGCAGCAGAATCATGCGCTCGGCGTTGCCGAGGTCGGCCACCAAACACACGATGCCCAGCGCAAGCAGCACGAACGCGGCCACGAGCCCCGAACCGAGCAGTTTGCGGTACGCGGCGCTCGGATGTAGGTGCACGCCCGGGGGCGTTGACAAGCACGAACGGGGCACGAGCAGGCCGAGCACCGAGAGCACGAGGCAGAGCCCCGCCCCGGTGCCGCCAAGGAACAGGTAGCACACCACCAGATCGCTCAGCACGCCCGCCCCTTCCTTCTCGATCCGTTCGCATGCGGCTCATGCGAACCATCGCGCGCCACCGTCGCAGCCGCCTCGCCGAGCGGCTTTCGCTCCACGCGCTGCCATCTCCCCTCGATGCCGGAATAGTCATAGGATAATATTAGCACGCCCCGATGCGCTTCGCCATTGCGGGCGGCTTCTAGCCTTCCCTCCGCCTCGCCAACGCTTTCGCCATTCCGTAAGCGGCGAAGACCACGACGACGGCCGCAAGGTATCCGAAGGCGTCGAACGGGAGATCCTTCCAATCGAAGTGCCGAACCGGAACGAACAGCTTGTGCGTCTGGTCGAAAAGCGACCCCGCCATGCACGCTCCCAACGAGGCGAGCATCATGGTTCCCACGCTCATTCTTTGCGAAAACCAGACAATGACCAGCACAGAGGCGAGCGCGCCGAACGCGAAGAACTCGCCTGTATGCCCTATCCTGCGCACGGGTATCTGTTGGACGAGCTGCGCAAGCAAACCATCCGACCCTGTATGCGCGACAACGGATTTCAAGAACGCGTCGAAGCGGCTCGACAGCGCTACGCTTTCCGTCGGGCCTTGCGCGGTAAGGTAGAAGATTGCCGCGCAGATGCCGACGAAACCCAACGTGACGAGGGCGCGAGCCGCATTTCTCATTCGTGTCGACCGTCGAGCGATAGGGCCTCCTCGCTGCAGGGATTCATCGATCTGCTTTGAAAGCAAGGTTTGATTATACCGAAGACGCACCGACGTCGGCGGAAACGTGCAAGATGCGTCATCTTTCCAAGAAATCGTCCATATGTACTCTGGTGGATACAAGGGTGCGTATTCAACCGGTTACGCTTGCGACATGGGAAAATCCTCCGAAAAGAACACGCCGGCATATCACGACCCCCTTGTGCAGCAATACGCCTTCATCCTCGGCGAGAACCTTCGTCAGTTGCGCAAGGCGCAGGGCTTGACGCAGGAGCGGCTTGGGCTGATGATAGGCACCGGGCATTCTCGGATCAGCAACATCGAACGAGGCCGCGTGGTTCCGAGCGTTCCCGACATGATCAAGCTTTGCCGGGCGCTCGAGGCCGACCCCGTCGAACTCGTCGACACCGCCGCGTTCAAGCTCTCCGATTTCCCCGAACGCCAGCAGGGCCATGCGCGGCTTTACGCCCCTCCCCCGCGCCCCGCCGAAGCTACAGCTGGTCCACCAGGCTCTTCAGTTTGCGAATGAGTCCCTGCGAGAGCGGCACGCCCTCGCGATCCATTCGACGAGCTTCCTCGACGCTGCGGATAGCCGCCTGCAACGCGCGGGACGCATCGGCCGTCGTCTTGGGCCGCGACGCTTTGAGGTGGGCTTTCAGCTGGCCGAAGGTCATCTCCTGGCGCTGGTACTCGACGAACAGATCCAGCTGTTTCTGGTTCGGAAGCTGCGAGATGGCGCGCAACGTGAGCGGGTCGACGACCCCGGCTTGCGCCTCCACCTGCCAGTTCTCGTTCAGGTCGCCGGTGAGGAGCTCCGCCTGCTCGCGCGTTTCGCGCAGACGCTTCTCGGCCGCGATAGCGCGCTTGACCGTGGCGGGCGACACCGACTGCCCCGTTTCCTCGGTCACGATGCGTGCGATGATGTCGTTCGTGCGCACGCCCTTGAGCGACGGGTCTGCCTCGCGCAAAGCCGGCACCTCCCTGCCGATGGCCGCGTAGCGCGCGCCGCGCTCTTCCTGCGAAAGCCGGCGCGTCACGAGGTTGGTAACATTGAGCAGCACACGGGCGCGGGCGTCGTCCAGGTTGTCGACGAGCGTGACCGGGATGGTTCGGAAGGCCGCGTCCTCGCGGGCAAGGCGCCTGTACGCCTCGAGTCGGCGGTGCCCGGCGATCATCTGATAGGCGCCGTCCGGCAGCTTGCGCACGAGCGGCAGCTGCCCGAGACCCTCGGAGCGGATGGACGCGACGAGCTCCTGCATCTCGCTTTCATCCATGGTGAAGTCGTTCTCCGGGTGCGACTGGATGCTGTCGACGGGAAGGGCGAGCGTTTGGTAGGGAGTGGTCATCGGGATTATCTCCTTTGCATATTATTTCATATTTATGCAATTTTTTGTATAAATCAACGCTACTATTGAATAGAATAAAATCTTAAATTGAATATACTTCATTATAGACTGTCTAGCTTTTCGGCAATAGCCTCCGTTTCTCCAAACCCCTTACGCAGATCCGCCATGCCGTCTTCCCGTGGATCGCGAGTTTCGAAATCGCAGCTTCCAGCATAAGCGGTTTACCCCTCGATGGCAAACCCGATCGTTTTTTCTGCCGACGTTTCAAACGCTTTTCGCAATCAAAATATCGCCGCTTGCCGATCGACCTTCCCGTTCGTTTTGTCAAACGCGTCGTTCGTGACGACGCCCCGGATATTAATGGAAAACGATAAAAAACTTTCTATAATGCGAACTAGGCAACTCATAATTAAGTTGCCGGGCGGCACGCACCGATCGTCTCAAAGGAGGCACCATGTCGGATTTCAAAGAAATAGCGGTTCGCAACAGGCAAAACGGCGTTAGCGGCGAGCAGACGGGCAGGGATCTTTTCGCTCTCTCGCCCAACGGTCCGCTCGAAGATGTGGTGGAGGCTCTGGCCTTCGCCGGATTCCCTCCGCGCGACACCATCATGGGCGCTACCCAGTATTCTACGTCCCTGTATCCGGGCGAAAGCGAGTACACGCATCGCCAGGTGATCATCGACAAGATGAAGGCCGTAGGCTATCCGGCCAACGAAGTCGATGATGCCGTTGCCGACATTTGGCGCGGGTAGGCGCTTTCTTTCGAGAAAGGTGTCAACGGGGTTCCGCGCGACACGATTGCTGAACAAGTCGAGGCCGAGGGTTTCGAAACGACGGAGCGAAAGGAGAGCACGATGCTCGGAACATGGGAAATCGCGAAAATGAAAAAGTCAAGCCTGCCTGAAAAGGTTGCCAGCGGCTTCAGCGAGGCCACGAAGAACCTCAAGGGCGCGAAATACCGCCCGGTTCTGTACTGCGGCAAGCAGATCGTGGCAGGCACGAACCACATGATCATCTGCAAGCAAACGCTTTCGGACAGAGAGGGCACCGAGCATGTGGTGGCGATGATGCTGCACCAACCTTTGCCGAAGCAGGGAAAGAAATGGGAGATCGTCTCCATCACGCCCATCGTGTAAGGGCTCGAACCCGGTAGGGCCCTTCGGCGCTGCCTGGTTGCAAGGCTAGTAGGCGGGTCGTTCGAAGTGCCCCAGGGCGTTCGAGCGACCCGCCTTTTCGTTGCTGGCGGGGACGCGAAACGAACCCGCGGGGTCACCATGACCCCGCAAGAGCCCTACCTCGCCCCGCGGGCATGCCGTTTCGACGATAAGCGCGGTTATGTAAAGTCGAGCGCAAGGGTCGGGGATGCCGAGCCGATGGCCGCCTCCGACGTGGCGTTCCTGGCGCCCGAGCTGGTGTCGGAGGCCGAGGGCCCCGTGCCCGTCCCCGCGCCGGCGGAGGGGCGGCTGGGATACCGCTTCGTGAAGCGGGCGTTCGACATCGCGTTCTCGCTGTGCGCGATAGCCGTGCTGCTGGTCCCCTCGATCATCCTGTGCGTCGCCATCCGCCTGGAGTCCCCGGGCTGCCCCATCTACTCCCAGAAGCGCGTCGGGCGCATCGGGAGGAGCGGCGAGGTGCGAACGTTCGACATGTACAAGTTCAGGAGCATGCACAAGGACGCCGACGAGCGCCTGTCCGAGCTCCAGGAACTCAACGAGGCCGACGGCCCGCTGTTCAAGATCAAGGACGACCCTCGCGTGACGAGGATCGGCAAGTTCATCCGCAAGCACTCCATAGACGAGCTCCCGCAGTTCCTGAACTGCCTCATGGGCCAGCTCTCCTGCGTGGGCCCGCGCCCGCCGCTCCCCTCCGAGGTGGCCCAGTACGACGAGCGCGCCATGCGCCGCCTGTCCGTCAAGCCCGGCCTCACCGGCTACTGGCAGGTGAGGGGCCGCAGCGACACGACCTTCGACGACATGGTGGCCATGGACCTCTGGTGGTTTAACATAGAGCCAATCCGAATCGGATGCGGCCGGAGCTTGGCAGCTCCGCTGGATCGACCGTCCAGCCAGCTTTTGTTCTAATATGGCTGCGACCCGTCGAGTCGCCGACCGACCGCCCCGGATGACCCTTCGCCCCTGCCTCGAAGAAGGCCCAGAGCGTGCTGCCATTGGGGATCGGGCGCCGCGGTTGCGGCTGACAGGAGCCTACCAGGGCCGGATGCGTCACGGCAATGCGGTTGCCGAGAGGATGGGGAGCGCATTGCCGTCATAGATGAGTTCCGATGCCTCGACGAAGCAAAATCTGTGCCCACCTTCACGCTCCAGCGCATTTGGGCACCGCCTTGAGGAAAGGAACGCGATGGCGGTGCTTTGCGGACCGCTCGTAAACATGATGGTCGACCAGACTCTGTCCTGCAGCAGCTCGCTTCACAGAAGATGGACAGCTCGGCTTCGCATGACGCGCCCCTTCTCGTGCTATCAAGAGTTTTCGAAGGCAAAAGGAAGCGGGAATTGGTTAAATTCGGGCCGCGTGGCCGTAGACGAAACTCGTTTCGATCTTCTTGAGCATCGCGTTGGAATACCCTGACTCAATGAGCCTGAAGGAGGATAGCGCGAAGCGGAGCCGGAACAATAGGAAGTTGTCCTTGATGCGGCCGTGTCAAGGGAAAACGTGCTCCTATTCTCGTGATGGGAGGGCTGTCTTTAAAACCTGCGGGAACGGCTTGCAAACCAGAAATCGGTTGTTCGAAAATTGCATAACCATGTTAATTTTAGAACACCGCACCTTCGATGTTCGGATTTATGATATAGTTATAAAAAACCGAACATCGAAGGATGCAGAATGGCCTTTACGCACAACCAATTCAAAGTCATATACGAACTCTGGAAGAAGCCTGGGCTCACGCAGCGCGAGATCGCGGAACGGACGGGTCTAGGTCTCGCCACGGTCAACGCCGCTTACAAAGAATGCTCCGCCGAAGAACTTATCGAGCACGGGCGCATCACTGCCAAAGGCATGGCGGCTCTCAGACCCTATGCCGTTGACAACGCGGTCATCCTGGCAGCGGGTCTCTCCTCGCGTTTCGCTCCTATCTCCTACGAGCGCCCAAAAGGGCTTTTGCGGGTACGTGGCGATATCCTTATCGAGCGCCAAATCGAGCAACTGCAAGCAGCCGGCATCAACGACATCGTTGTCGTGGTGGGTTACAAGAAAGAAGCTTTCTTCTATCTTGAGGAAAAGTACGGGGTAAAAATCGTCGTTAACCGTGCTTATGCGGAGCGCAACAACAACAGTTCGCTCATGTTGGTGAAAGAAGTCCTTGGCAATACCTACATTTGCTCGTCGGACAACTATTTCGCAGAGAACCCGTTTGAAAGCCACGTCTGGAAAGCCTACTACGCCGCTCAGTACGCCGAAGGCAAAACCGAAGAGTGGTGTTTGACCGCTGGCGCTCACGACCGCATCGTAAAGGTTGAGATTGGCGGCCAAAACGCATGGTACATGATAGGACAAGCGTACTTCGACAGGGAGTTCTCAGAGCGCTTTCGCTCCATCCTTGAAACCGAGTACGATCTTCCTCAAACGCGCGACAAGCTTTGGGAGGATCTCTATATCGAACACATCAAAGAGCTTGACATGCAGATCCGTCGCTACGAAGCTCCTATTATCCACGAGTTCGATTCGCTTAATGAGCTACGCGATTTCGATCCCATGTTCTTAGAGAACCTCGATAGTGAAATCTTCGATAACATCTGCGTGGTGCTCGGCTGCGAGAAATCAGAGATCCACGACGTTTACCCCCTCAAACAGGGCCTCACCAATCTTTCCTGTCACTTTGCGACGAACGACGGCGAGTATGTCTACCGCAATCCAGGCGTCGGAACCGAGCTCATCGTAGATCGCGAGGCGGAACTAGAGGCGCTTCAAGCCGCCAAGCTCCTTGGCCTTGACGACACGTTCGTGTTCGCCAATCCAAAGCGCGGCTGGAAGATATCGCGTTTCGTACGCGATTGCTCTAACCTCGATGCGCACAACGACGCTGAGCTCAAGATGGCAATGGAGATGGCTCGGAAGCTTCATGAGAGCAACGCGAGGGTTGCGCGATCCTTCAGCTTCTACGAAGAAGGCAAGTCCTACGAACGGAAAACGCTTGACCGTGGCCAGATCGATATTCCCGACTATTGGGACATGTCGAGCCAGGCGACAAAGCTCAACGAGCTGCTGATAAAGGATAGCGGCCGACCGGTGCTCTGCCATAACGATTTCTTCGGGTTGAACTTCCTTGTTGCGAACGACGGATCGGTCAGCCTTATCGACTGGGAATACGCCGGCATGGGCGATTACGCTAACGATTTCGGCACGTTTTCCGTATGCGAGCAGCTTACCGAAGAGGAAATGCTCCATGCCCTCACGTATTATTTCGGGCGGACTCCCACCGAACGCGAATGGTTCCATAACCTGGGGCAGGTTGGTATGGCGGGCTGGTGCTGGTACGCCTGGTCTTTGCTTAAAGAGGCAGAGGGAGAGGATGTAGGAGAGTGGGCTTACATCTACTACCGTTATGGCAAGACCTATCTTAGGCGCGCGCTTGACCTCTACGACGCTGTCGGAATGGATAAAGCAAACTGAGGCTTCGCGCTTTTACCTCGGCATCAAAAGCATCCAGGAGCACAAGAGAGAATGAGGGCACGATGAATCAGAATGTGGGGGCGCTTCTCAGAGAGCGGAAGCGGAAGTACTTTGCGAGGGGCATCGCCTTTGCCGTGGCCTCCGGCATATGCTACGGACTCTATACCGGTTTTCTGACGCTTGGGGAAACCCAAGGAGTATGGGGAGAGTGGTTCGCGGGCTCTGAATGGGGCGAGGGCAACCCGGCGTTGGGCACCTTTACAATTGTGTTCGCCCTTGCCGCTCTCGCCGCCGGAATCAATGATTTAGCCAGTGCGATTTGGTCGCTTATCGTTTGCGCGAAAAATCGACAGCTCGGGGATCTCTGGAAGACGATGAAAACGAGGCCGGGCCTCGTCATGATGCTTTGTGCGGCCATCGGCGGGCCTTTTGCCACGATAGCCTACGTTATTGCGCTCAATTCCGCTACGGCGGCAGGCAACCCCGGGGTCATCGTTCCCATCGCTGCGCTGAATTGCGCGATTGGCGCCATCCTCGGCAGGATTCTCTTCAGGCAGGATCTGAAGACCCATAAAGTCGCAGGTATCGTCATTTGCCTGTTTTCCGCTGCGTTGATTGGCGGAACAAGCTTCGCGTCGATGGGGCCCGAGGCTCTCATGGGTTGCCTTTTCGCGTTTCTTGCAGCTTTCGGATGGGGTTTCGAAGGCTGCGTTGCAGGCTTCGGCACCATCCTTATCGATTATCGCATCGGCATTGCCATTAGGCAGATGACGGCGGGGATCTTGGAACTGTTCGTCGTGTTTCCCGTGCTCGCCGCTATTGGTGGCGGACTCGGCAGCGCGTTCGAGCTGGCGGGAGCCGCCTTCGCAAGTCCGGCGCTCGTGTTTTTCGTCATCTCCGGCTTTTTCGCCATGCCTGCGTTCTCCTTCTGGTACAAAGGCAACTCCATGTGCGGGACGGCGCTCGGCATGGCCTGCAATGGCATGTATGCATTCTGGGGGCCCTTCTTCATCTGGATCATCATGGGAGTGCTCAACATCGGCGGAATGTCTGCCGACTACCCCCCTCTTTCGGTCGTTCAATGGATAGGGGCGCTCATGATGGTCGCCGGCATCTTCTGCATAGCCGTCAGCCCCGCGAAATTTTTCAACGGCAGCAAGAAAGGCGAGTGATTGACATGGGCGACAGCTTGATTCCACTGCATTATGCCATCTTGAAGCACTTCATGGACGGCGAAGCCGACTGCGCCGACGGGGTGGTGCGAGCGCTCGAAGGGGACTATCGAGGATACAAGCTTCTGAATCGCGCCGACGTGGAAGAGACGCTTGCGACGGCGAAAGAGAACGGACTGCTCGACGAGGCCGGCTACGATTTGAGCGAGGAAGGGTATTTGAGAATACGCTATCGAATCAATAGCTTCGGCGAAGACATGATGGGCCGGTATATCGCGAAATGAAAAAGCGACCTTGAACGCAGACAAGATTCTCTCTTTGTTGCGCGCTCCCAGGATTCGCCAAATGATATTTCGAGGCTATTCGATTTTGTTTTTGAAAAACACGGCATCAAGCCGTCGGATTCGAAGTGCTTCTCAGGATTCCCCGCTCGCGGGGAATCCTATTTCATGAGCTCCGTTGCGAGCTTGAAAATAATACGCTCGTCCACATCGATATCGAATTTCCTCGCGAACATCATTTCTGAAGCAGAAAGCTCCTCGTAATCTCCGATGGTCCAAGTGTATGGTCCACCCTTTTCCCAATCGATGAGCCGCATGGATCTCTCCATTGGCCGCTCAAGATGCACTCCCGAAAGGAAAAGATTCTCCCTCCATGCTGAATTCCAAACGAAAGTTTGTAAAAAAACCTCGTCTGCACAGTTGGAATAGCGGCACATTCGCATTATCTCCTCCGAATGGTTCACAATATCACAAGCCAGCCCGTCGGGAATGCTAAACCACTGTGACCCCTTTTTAATCTCGATCCCAGCTGGAATTCTATCGATCCTCAAAAAGCCTTGCAGCTTTTCCAACGCAACATCCAAAGCGAACTTCGCATTCTCTGACAACGACCGATGCCTTCCCCTCCTTCCTACGAATGGGTGATAGAGAGCCACTCGGTCTCGTTCCGCTTTGCTAACAAAGTTGTCAAACGCGAGGAATATTTCGCCGGCATGAACATCGAAAAAGCTATGAATTAGCTCTTGCGTATACAGGGGGAGATCGGCTCCCGAAAGCAGATGATAGAACTCATAAGCTTGCTTGTTCACTGCGGCTGTCAGCAATTTCAGCTCGCACGCAACCAGCGAAGAGTGCCCCCATCTTACAGCGTCTCTTTCAACAAAAAACAGGTTCGAGTGGCAAACCTGTTCGGAAAAGGCGCTGAGATCTATGGCGAGACGGGAGTCGAGATGCAAGTAAATATCATTCCGGGGATCATCGAGCAAGCTAAGTAGGATTTCAAGCTGACGAGGCTTGTCGTGTGCCATGATCAGATACGCATGCTTATGTTCAGCCGCCTCACACGTCATCTTCTCACCCCATTCATTTTTATTTCGCGATGGTGTCTTTTGCGCCATCGCCCGATATAGGAGCTTTGATCGAGCTCCTATTCCTATACTGTAATCTGGTCGGATTCATTGCAAGCGTAACTACGCCGCTATCGTCTTCCGATCTTTCGCCATGCACCCGAATGTCGAACGAAGCGCATGAGACCTAACCCCTGCATCACGATAATCGCAACAAGACATGCGCCAGACATCAGCTGCCAGCAACTTGGCTGCAACACAGCTACTGCGGATTGCATAGCCAACGCTGCGAGAGTTGCGATAAGCGTCGGCCACCCCACTTCGATGTGGATGTACTTTCTTGAATCTATGGCTCGTACGACAAAAACAAGAGCTTGGCTTACCGCCGAAGCAACACACGCACCGCTTATCCCCAACACCGGGATAAGCGCAGGTGTGAGCGCAATGCAGGAAGCTGCGCCAACTATTGTTGTCTTCATAATGTAGCTAGTGTGCATGGTGGTGGTATATACCGTTCCGAAAAAAGAATTGAACACGTTCATGAGATTGGCTATGAGAAGCACAGACATCATTGGCCATGCTTCGTAGAATTCGCCTTGCAGGAACAGCATGGACACCCAGGGCGCAAGAAACGAAATAAGCGAGCAGAGTACGGATATAAAAGCCTGCAGCACTCGAAAAACCGATGAGAAAAACCTGTCGAGCCCTTCTTTTCCGGATTCCTGAAAGGCAGAGAGCTGCCATGCTTGCAAGAAAACAGAGTATGCTGTGTTAAGAAGTCCTGGAATCTTACCTGCTGCAGCGAATAGGCCCGATGCCGCAATGCCAATCATACCTGTAATGAAAAAGCGATTTATACTCGTTCCAACCCACCAAAACAGCGAGTTGGGAATAAGCGGCAGCGCGTAGCGTAACATCGGGACGCAAAGCTCTTTAATTTGTTTTGCAATATCGTCTTTTGCGAATACCTTGCGCATACCCTCAAGCACCCGTGCCCCTATGCGTCCAACCGTGAGGTAGACACAGGTAGCGACCAATGGTCCTACTGACACTGAGATAAAGTAGCCGGCAACCGTCATGCCGCAACCGCCAATAAGGACGAATGCAGAGACACCTGTTATCATCGATGAAATCCCAGAGCAGATGGGTATGAGTTTTATTTCGCCCATGCCGCGAGCGACCTCTGAGCATAATTGCAGAAATGCGCTTGACGAATAAGCAAAGAGAAAAAACACCTTATGCTTCCCTAGTCCGCCAAATACGTCCAAATCGAGAGCGGGTGTTAACATTGCAACAATGAGAATCGACAGAAGCGTTACAACAAACCCGATGAAGGCATATTCCGATTTCCTAGAGTCGTCCTCGATGATAAAGCGCACAGCAGCATCTGCGACTGCAAGCGTGGCAAGCGGCGTAACGAGCGAAATGACCGTTAACGACATGTCCGTGATGCCATACTCGCCTGCACTCATATAGTATGTGTAGAGTGGGACGAGCAGGAATGTCATCAATCTGGTCGCAACGGCATTCGCTGCAAACAACGCAGTATTGACTGCAAGGTTCTTATACCCGCTCATGCTGATCTATCTCGCATGGTTAAATCTCAAGAGAGAGCCGTCTCGTGATTGCCATCGGGGCTTTTCAGTAGATAGTCATCCAGCGCTCGAAAATGACGAAGGGCTTCCTTTGCGAAAGTGCTGACGCAAAGAGGTTCAGATTCAAGAATCCTTTCGCATGGCGTCATGTCAGCAGGATCTATGCTGGCGATATCCAATACGTTTCCCCTATCAAATCCTATATCCGCCATAACATAAGCGGCTTTCTTGCTGTACGGAACTGATAAAACCTTGGCACCAGAAGCAAGACCCAGCACCATGGCGTGGAATCTTGTCGCTACAACAACTTCGCTTTTAGAGATCTCATCAAGGACGGGCGCGGCATCTCCTCGGTATAGCAGTACTTCGATGCTCGAGCCAAGCTGATTCACTTTCTCCGCAACACGCTCTACAGCATTTTCATCGCCTTCCGCCTTGCAGAAAGAACTTACTACAACTCTATATCCATTTTTCGCGAACCAATGCGAAGCATTGGCTATCCAGGTCTCGTACGCGCTGGCGTAGCTTGCTAGCGATTCGGTCTGCCCCTTTGTCTTCAGGTCGATTACAGATAGCAAAGCCTGCTTCTGCTTGGGCCCGTCAAGGAAAGGAGTCGCAAAAAGAATATCCGGAGCAAATCTTACGTTTTTCAAATCAGAGAAGAGGCCCGATGATTTTTGGTCTCGGAAGCAAACGTCATTGCATCTCGAAAAGATATCGTGAAAACCTTTAAGGAACCTATTCGATCGGTAAGGCCCGAAATTTGCGCCAAGTATGAAAGTATTCATGCTAGCCCCGTATAGCCTAGCCCTGTCCTTAACCGCGCAAACGCTGGAGATCAAGCCTCTTATGGTCGATGCACTTGGTTGGATAAATATGGAGCCGCCGATTACGACGAGGCACTTTTGCTTTGAAAGAACAGTTTCTCTTTCACGCAGCAATCGACGCGCACGAGCAAATCTGCCGATCGCTCCTAATCTCCTGCAATCGCTTGTCCCCAGCTCGATCACCTTTAAATTATCATATTGCATCTCGAGAATGCGCTCTTCTCGAGATGCAAGCATGATGAATTGAGTGTTCGGATAGCGCTTAAGTAACGCATGGAGGAGCAAATCGTCACCAAGATTTGTCGCAGAGTAAAAGTCGACAAGGATACTGTTATTCGAAGTGGTTTGCATAACGCTGCCTTTCATAACGCCGCCAATCATCCGACAGTCTCTCTTTATGGCGGCCGCGAAGGTAGTTGGTTAACATCCGAAACGTGCGAGTATTCGATATTGACGTCGCCCTAAGTTTCGCCAGCGCTTGATTCTGTTCGATCGATTCTTCTTTAAAAAGCAGCGCTGAACATCGATGCCTCACTCCAAAAAGCTCGATGCGCGAAATATCACGTCCCCTGTCTCTACCCACTATTAACCTGCAATATTTTCTTAAGAGCTCGCGATGCCGCCGATTCGAGGCAAAACAATCTGCAGTGTTCGCTCTTGAGCAGGGCTAGTTCCGCTCTCTTGTCGAGGCGAATCCCCTTCATCGCGCCATGAAGCGCATATCTTTTTTTGAAGAAATCTGACCGCGACAGGGTATTGAGTTTTTCGTAATCCCGCTTTTCTGCTAAATATTTAAATTAACACATATTGAATCGCCCCGACTTTACCGGAGGCTCCAAGTTTGAGAAGATGGAGCCATTATGGAAAAGCAAAAAGGAAAGCGTTACCCCAAAGAAATCCGAGACAAAGCGGTTCGGATGGTCGATGAGCACCAAGGCGAGTACCCTTCGCAGTGGGCTTGCATCATCTCGATTGCCGAGAAGCTCGGTATGACCCCTGAGACGCTCAGGAAATGGGTAAGAACTGCCGAGGATGCCGGTGAACCGTTGAAGGACGGCATGACGGCAGCTGAACACATGAAACAGCTTGAGCGAGAGAACAAGGAGCTCAAACGCTCCAATGAAATCTTGAAGCGAGCTGCGGCTTTCTTCGGGGCGGAGCTCGACCGCCAACAAAAGTGATGGTCGATTTCATCGACAAGAATCGCGATGAACTAGGAGTCGAGCCGATTTGTGCCATGCTGCCGATCGCTCCATCGACCTATTATGCTCACAAGAGCAAAATCCCAAGTGAAAGAGAACTTCGTGACCAGGAACTGAAGCCTGAGATATATCGCGTATGGGAAGAAAGTATGTGCCGATACGGTGCTGACAAAGTATGGAAACAGCTTTTACGCGAAGGATTCAGCGTTGCTCGCTGTACCGTTGAGCGCTTGATGAAAAAACTGGGTATACAAGGTATCCGTCGCGGCGCATTCAAAGTCACTACCAGCTCGAACAAGAATGCTACTCGACCAAAAGACCTCGTTGATCGCGATTTCACAGTAGCTGCGCCTAATCGTCTTTGGGTGGCAGATTTTACCTATGTTGCCATCTGGTCAGGCTTTGTTTATGTTGCCTTCATCGTCGATGCTTATGCGCGCCGGATTGTTGGATGGAACGTGTCTCGACGCATGAACACCGCACTTGTGCTTGATGCACTTGAGATGGCATTATGGCAAAGAAATCCTGATGGAGAGCTCATCCATCACAATGACGCTGGCGTACAATACCTCTCCATTGCCTACAGTGAACGCCTTGAAGAAGCAGGTATAGCGGCTTCCGTTGGCTCTGTAGGTGATGCCTACGATAACGCCTTAGCCGAGACAATCAACGGACTTTATAAGGCAGAGGTTATTCGTCACATGGGACCATGGAAAGGCTTTGATGATGTTGAATACTCTACTCTTGAGTGGGTTGACTGGTATAACAAGGAAAGGTTGTTTGGTACTATAGGATATGTTCCGCCAGCTGAATTAGAGGCGAAATATTGGGAAAAGGAGTTCATGCAGGTAGCATAGGACTCAAGGAATCGAGTCTCCGGTAAACCCGGGGCGATTCATATCGTTGATGTTGAAAAATTAGAAATCATAATCAAAAACTCTGAAAAACAAACTTTTTAATTTTGAAAAGGAAG